>WBZO01000143.1_pt1 | contig 194086 bp, 183 predicted proteins | sample 5204261 | NCBI WGS metagenome assembly WBZO01 (sample SAMN12412400, study PRJNA552823) | activated sludge metagenome | isolation source: activated sludge from anammox sidestream of wastewater treatment plant... | place: USA: North Carolina | collected 2017-09 | reverse complement strand
CGCCATCCGGCACTACATCACGGTTACCAATACACACCCCAAACCTTTCACATGGACCAAGACCGCCGACGAAATCCTGGCCAGTGTCGCCCGATTTTGTCAGCGAACTTCAGAGACAGGACACTAGGAGCGGAGGCTAGACGGCCTTCTGGACCAGTCCCGAGCGGAGGCAACGCGTGCATACGCGAATACGCATCGTCGTGCCCTTGACCGAAGCCTTCACGCGCTGGAGGTTCGGACGGAACACCCGCTTGGTCTTATTGTTGGCGTGGCTCACATTGTGGCCGGACTGATGACCCTTCCCACACACATCACAGGTAAATGCCACGACCCTACTCCTTTGTTACGTGACTGGCGGACTAGTGCTCAAATTCCGCGCATGCTACCATAGCGCCGCATGCGATGACAAGCCGGATGAGGCATCGTGACCGTCCTGCACATCACCCTCCGCTCCGCCACAGTCGTCACTCGCGGCTTACCGCAAGGATGAGCGTATGGACGGTGTGACCCTGCTCGGTCTGCTGGCCGGGACCCTCACCACGATCGCCTTTCTTCCCCAGCTCCGGCAAACCTGGCGCACGCGTTCCGCGAAGGACGTGTCCTTGGGGATGCTCCTGATTTTCATCTCGGGTGTGGCGCTCTGGCTGGTCTACGGGTTCTTGCTCGGCCAACTCCCCATCATCCTCGCCAACGTTGTCACGCTGCTGCTCAACCTCGGAATCCTGGGATTGAAACTCTATTACAGGAGTTGAGCGGTTACGCGGAGAGGAGCGGGCGGACTGATCTGACTTAGATCGATCGGCCCGAGCGAACGGCTCTGCCGACTGCAGGCCGTTTCGAAGGGAGAGGCGCCGGCGCGCCGGGGCCCCGCACCACAGGGGCGCTGATGTCGAAATTCGCATCTCCGCCGTCGTCGATGCGATCCTTGCCGATACTATAGACCTTGCCCTGCGTTTCGCTCCACAGCATCGGGAGCCCCGTGAAGGGGTCGTAGTAGGCCGGTCCGACTTCCGCCAGCCGCCCTGGTATGGTCTTCATCACGCTGGGTTGCCGCAACAGCACCTGCAGGGTCACGAGCCGCAGGCGCGCGTCCGTTTCAACCAACCGTTGGACGAACTGATCCCAGTCCGGTTCGAACTCGAGGGGACGGAGCAACGTGTCGAGCAGGGTGCGCTTGGAGGTCCTGGCGATGTCTTCGAGCTTCGGCAGCGGGCTGCGCACGGATTCCTCCGCTTTGATCGTGAGGTCGTAATAGGCGGCATAGGTATCCCACAGCCGTTGCGACTCCAAGGTCACCCCGAGCATGGTTTTCATCACAGGATGTTCGATTCTAAGGAACGCGTTCGAGACCAGCGACGCCCTGCGGGCGACCCATTCTTGGTTCGTGCGCGTCTCGGCTTCGCCTCCGTTCAGGTCCAATCGCAAGGCGCTTGACCGCGCCGTCCCAAGCACGAACTGGTGTTGCATCGGCCACCGCAAGGAATATTCCTCCGGAGTCATGGGGCGGCCGACCGTGTGGACGGCCGAAACCAACAGGGGCTCGTTCCCTCGTTGGTTGGCCAGTGTCGCGAGCAGGCTGATGTCATCGTCGATCATGATCGCCGCCAAGGTTTTGATCGCGGTCGTGCGGGCTTCCTTCAGAATCATCCGCCAGACGGTGATGTCCTGTTGCAGCCGTTCGACGCCGGTTTTGAATTGCCGTGCAAATCCTTCCGCCACATAGAGGCGATGCACGGTCAGGAGTTCCTCGAACCGCGGCGTGCCGATATGGCCGAACCCCCAGTCTTCGAACGCCATCCCGAGGAATTGCGCATAGCGCTGGGTCAGGATCGCATAGCGGTCCATGGTCGTTCGAAACAGGGCATCGGGCTTCTGGAATTCGGTGACGGGGTCCATCGCCTGCCAGGCGGGAAATGCCTCAGCGGCTTCCACGAGGATGCGCAGGGACGTTCGACCAGGCTTGGAGTAGTCGAAGTGCCGATGCCCGCGCCCGCCTTCGGCCTCGCGCCAAATGTCGAATCCTGTTTGGGTTGGGTCAGCCTGCGGAGATGAGGTCAAGCCGAGCAGCAAAAAGTATCCGTTGCGGAGAGGGTTTTCGATGCGCCGCTCCGGCGGCTGGGTGAGGCGGACGTAGGTCTCGCTCGGCCCGTCGTCCTTCGCCGACCAGATCAAGCCGGAGATCTCGAGGAACACCGCGATGATGATGAGGCTGATGATGAGATTCCGCATGCTGGATCGATCTCCCGGGATTCCCGGTCACGACACCGAGACGAGGTTGTTCGGTCGAGGAATGGGAAGCAACGCGGCGAGCCGGTCCGGTCGCTGATACATCGCGCCGCGTCGTTCGTGGAGCGTGAAACGCCCGTTCTCGGGCGAGATGCGCTGCACGAAACTCGTGGTGGAGCAAGGGCTGTGCCCTCTTAAAACAGCCTGGATCCCTCGCTTTTTTCCATGCCGGAAGCGAATGGGGGCTCGGAGTGCTCCGCTTCGGACCATCCCGACCGACAAAAATGAACTTGACAAGGTTTGTGACCCTCTCCTAGAGTTCAGCGTTCGTACATCGCCTCGGGTCAAGGGAAGAGGGTGACAATCCCTCGCGGTCCCGCCGCTGTATGTGGGAACGAAACCCGCCGATGCCACTGTCTTCTGACGTAAGACGTCAGGCGTGAAACGCGAGCAGGAAGCCCCGGACTTCTACATCTCACGTCTCACGTCTCGCGGTTTGCGTCACCTGATGGGAAGGCGCGGGGAGTAGGTGCAGCCCACGAGCCAGAAGACCTGCCTGGGGACAGACCCAATATTCCCTCGAGGGCTGGGGAATAGGCGAGGATGAAGGAGCGGGTGTAATCCTCAGGGTGCCGTGAAGGCCCTTGGGGATTTTTCATTTGTGGACCCATGCAGGCAGCGGACTTGGACGGTGGCGACCGATCGCGCCGGCGCTGCTGCTCGGCCTGTTGGTCCAACCCTGTTTTGCCGCCGACCCAACCGATGACCTTGTCGACCACCAGCCTATGAAACGCCGCCAACAGGGCATTTTGACCGGCATGCCGTTCATGGCGAACATCGCCCCGCGCACGTTCGTCGATGACCTCGGCCGTAAGCTCTACCTGGCGAAGGCACCGAACCGCATCGTCTCCCTGGCGCCCAGCGTCACCGAGATGTTGTTCGCGCTCGGGGCCGGCGACCAGATCGCCGCGGTCACGGACTTTTGCGACTACCCCGCCGAGGCGCGTCTGAAACCACGGATCGGCGGGCTCAAGCCAAGCCTCGAGGCCATCATCGCCGCGCAGCCGGATCTCGTTCTGGTGCCGCATGCGTTTCTTGACCCCGCCGTGCTGACCAAGTTGGACGAGATGAAGATCTCGACCTACGTGTTGCAAGCCAAGACGCTGGAAGACATCTTGACGCAACTCAACCAGCTCGGCCGGATGCTGAATCGGTCCACGGCGGCCACTGACCTCGTCGCCGGCCTTCGACGGCGAATCCGTGCGGTCCGCGAACAGACCCAGACTCTCCCGCGTCCCAAAGTCCTGTACGTCCTCAACAGTCATCCGTTGATGACGGTGGGGCCTGGGAGTTTCATCCACCAACTGTTGGACGCGGCGGGGGCCGCGAATGTTGCGGCGACGGCCGCGCAGCCCTACCCCCGCATCTCGCTCGAAGAGGTCCTGGCCCAGAATCCCGACATCCTGATGTTCCCGGTCGGGGCGGCGGAGGGTATCCCGGAATCGGAGCAGGCCCAGTGGCAACGCTGGCCGCAACTGTCCGCGGTTCGGCAGCATCGGCTCTATCGGATCGACAGTGAGTTGGTGGATCGGCCTGGCCCACGAATTGTCGATGGGCTTGAGCAGTTGGCCAGGCAGATTCATCCTGAGGCCTTTCCCTCTCCGGCGACGGCAGGGAGACCGTAGCCCATGTCACGCTCGACCTCTGCGCCATCCGCGATGGCATTGTCCGGTCTCGCAGCAGACCAGGCCGCTGATGTCCGGGCCTTCTCCGCTTCCTGGCGACGTGCCGCACAGCGTCGGCGCTGGGTGATCCTCGGGGCCCTGTCGGTCCTGACCCTGCTCACGGCCCTCGTCTGTCTGCATCTCGGCGCGCAACCCCTTCGTCTGTCCGACACCGTCAGTCTGCTGTGGCACCGATCGGATGATGCGTCCTCGATCGGAACACCCTCCGCCATGCATGCGACGATTCTCTGGCAAGTGCGGCTCCCCCGCATCCTACTGGCCTTGCTTGTCGGTGGGTGCCTGTCCGTGGTCGGGGCGGCCTTGCAGGCCTTGCTGAGGAATCCCTTGGCCGATCCCTATGTGCTCGGCGTGTCCAGCGGCGCGGCGCTCGGCGCCTCGCTGGCCATGGCCTTCGGGCTCGGCCACACGCTGCTGTCCTGGATGGTCCTGCCGCTGTGGGCGTCGGTCGGCGGGCTTGCCGCGGTGTTGTCGGTCTATCGCATCGCCTCGCAAGACGGTCGGTTACCCGTGCATACCTTGTTGTTGGCCGGCGTGATCGTGAACGCGATTCTCTCGGCCATGATCTTGTTCGTCACGTCGATCCTCGACCCCGCGGCGCTGTACCGCGTGATGTCTTGGCTGATGGGGACGTTGATGCCCACGGACGGCACGATGTTGGGCTTGTTGGCCGCGACGGCGATCATCGGAAGTCTGGTGCTGCTGCGTGATACCCAAGCCCTGAATCTGTTGGCCCTGGGGGAAGAGTCTGCTGCGTCATTGGGTGTCCACGTGGAGCGGCTGAAACGACGGCTGTTCCTTGTCACGGCGCTCCTGACCGGGGCGATGGTATCGGTGAGCGGCATGATCGGGTTCGTGGGGATGATCGTTCCCCATGTCGTGCGGCTCGTGTTCGGCAACGATCAACGGCTCCTGGTGCCGGCTTGCTGGTTGGTCGGCGGATGTTTCCTCATGCTGTCGGATGCGGTGGCTCGAGTCGTGCTCGCACCGTCCGAATTGCCGGTCGGAGTCATGACGGCGCTCATCGGCGGGCCGATCTTTGTCTATCTGCTGGCTCGCCCCACGTCGGCGGCGCGGGGCAGAACATGATGCCGCGCGCCTCCGTCGATAGGTCCACCGAAGCGGTCTTTGTGCTCGATCGCGTTGGTTTTTCATATGGCGCCGAACGCTCCCGCGATGGATCCTCGCGGATGGACGAGGTCTTGCAGGACCTTTCTTGCAGCGTCTTGCACGGGGAAATCCTGGGAATCATCGGCCCCAACGGGGTGGGCAAGAGCACGCTGTTGCGTTGTCTGGCGGGACTCCTAAGACCGACGCGAGGACAAATCAGGCTGTTTCAGCGGGACCTGTCCGCCATCGAACGTCGGGAACTTGCCCAACTGATCGCGTATGTCCCGCAGGACTTCGCTGCGCCGTTTTCATACTCGGTGCGGGACCTGGTCTTGATGGGGCGATTTCCCTATCGTTCCACCGGCCCATTCGGGCTACCAGGGTGGGAATCGGCTGAAGACTATGAGAAGGCGACGCAGGCCTTGGCGGAGCTCGAACTCCTGCCTCTGGCCGACCGCTTGATCGACGCCTTGTCGGCCGGGGAGCGGCAGCGTGTGTGTCTGGCCCGCGCATTGGCGCAGGGGAGCCGCATTCTCTTGTTGGATGAACCGACGGCATTTCTGGACCTGCATCATCAATTGGAGATGTGCCGCATGCTTCGCCGCATCAGGCAGGACAAGCAGTTGACCATCGTCATGGTGTCGCATGACTTGAACCTTGCCGGCCAGTATTGTGACCGCATGCTGCTGCTTGCCGGAGGACAGGCCGTAGGTCCCGACCGCCCGACGGCAATCCTGCAAGCGTCGACGTTGAGTGCAGCCTACGGCTGCCCGGTGTTGGTCGATCTGCATCCGGAGACCGGGCAGCCGCGTATCGGGTTGCCTGGGCCGACCGTGTGAGATGACAGGAGGCTCGAGCGGGGTTGTCCTGCCGGGCGAGGTGGGCACGGATTCGGTACCGATCCGTGCTCAGAGCATGAGGGGTACCGTTACAATCGTTGGAGGCGCGTTTCCAGAGAAGGACAGCAGCAGGGGAAGATGGTGCAAATCCATCACGGTGCCGCCACTGTTAGCGGGGAGTAACTCTGCACAGAGCCACTGATCGGCGCGTGAAACGTGAAACGTGAAGCGTGCAGCGTAGGAGCATTCGACCTACGAAACACGATTCACGAGATACGTAGGACGATCCGGTTGGGAAGGCGCAGAGGACGCGTCGATCCGCAAGTCAGGAGATCCGGCTGTTGATCCGGTTCGTTCCGCCCTTCGAGCCAAAGGGAAGGTGACTGTGAAGTACGAGACGTTGGGGTTACGTCTGTCCGCTGTCGTGTTGTGTCTGCCGGGTCTGTGGGCGTCCGCTGCGTTCGCGCAAGAGGAGGCCCTGATCGAAGCGAAGGAGGTGGTCGTGTCCAGCACACGGCTCCCCGATACGCCGATTGAAGCCCGGGAGTTGCCTGCCAAAGTTTCGGTCATCACCTCCGAGGACATCAAGAAGACCGGCGCCAAAACGGTGCAGGAAGCCGTGCAGTGGTCCACCGGCATCGTGATGTACGATCAAGTCGGCAATGCCTTTCAACAGACCATCGATCTGCGCGGGTTCAACGGGCAGCCGGTGCCTTCGACCGTGGTCTTCGTGGACGGCCAACGCATCAACGAACCGGATTTCAACGTCGTCAATTTCGATCTCATTCCTGTCGAGTCCGTCGAACGGATCGAAATCCTCCCGGGCAACGCGGCGATCTACGGCAAAAACGCGCTCGGCGGCGTGATCAACATCATTACCAAACGCGGCGCGGAGAAGCGGCAGGTCACCGGGGAGACCACCTTCGGCAGTTTCAACCGGCAACGGTACAACCTGACGGCGAGCGGACCGATCGGCAAGTTCGATTACTTCGCCACGTTCAGTCGCGAGACCGAGGACGGCTACAGAGACCAGTCCGATGCGAGAATCTCGCGTCTTTTCGGAAAGATCGGGTATCGACCGACGGAAAGCACGGACCTGGCCCTCTCGTATACGTACGTCCAAAGTCATCTGCTCCAGGCCGGCACATTGCCGTTGAGCATGGCCGCTTTCAACCGTCGTGCCAATTTCACGCCGGGAGATTTCGATGACAAGGAAACCAACGTCGTGCGGTTTACCGGACGCCAGGCGTTGCCGTTCGGATTTGCGCTCAATGTGAACGGCTTCTACCGGCGACTCCATCAAGATCTGTTCACGGTCGGGCAGACCTCCGTCAGCACGAGCTACAACAAGACCGAATCCAAGGGAGGCACGGCTCAACTGACGCAGGACTCCGCTCCGTTCGGCTTTCGCAACATGCTCGTGTTGGGGAGCGAGTACACCAGAAACGACTTCGGCAACCGGTTGGTGGGTTCGTTCTCAGGTTTTCCGTTCTCCAACCTGGGTTCGACCAATCAGGACAGTGCCGGTGTCTACATCCAAGACACGTTTCACCTGACGCCTCAGCTGATTGTGACCGGCGGTGCCCGATATGATCACGATCAGATCGGGTTCGGAGACAACATCACGCCCGGCAATGACAACGCAAAGCGATTCAGTCGTACGACGACCCGCGGCGGCGTGACCTATATGGTGACTCCCGCCACCAGCCTGTACTTCAATTACAGCGAAGGATTCCGCGTGCCGACGATCAACGAGCTGTTCGCACTCGGGCTCTTCGGTTCCAATCCCGACCTGCGTCCGGTCAAGACCAGGAATTATGAAATCGGGGTACGGCAATCGCTGGGCACCTGGGGCGAGGGGGCGGTGTCCCTGTTCCAGATCGACACGCGCGATGAGATCCTCTTCACTTGCCGCCTCTGCGATTTCAGCTTCGGCGACGGCCAGAATCGCAACGTCGACAAGACTCGCCGGCGCGGCATCGAGGGGACGCTCAAGGCGCGCTTCAATCAATATGTCGACGGGATCCTCAACTATACCTATACGCAGGCGGAATACCGTACGTCCTTCAATCTGGACTCGGCGAGGACGGTGGAGGTCGGAGACAGTCTGCCGCAGGTGCCGAAACATCGCCTGAGCCTGACGGCCAATATGCATCCCGTCGACGGCCTCACCGTGTCGTTGATCGGGTTGTACGTGAGCACCCAGTTCTTCTTGAACGACGAGAACAATGTGCAGCCACGGTTGCCCGGCTATTTCATGCTGAACAGCCGTATTGCCTATGAACGGGCGGTTCCGGGCGGGCGCTTGACGGGATTCCTGATGGTGAATAACTTGCTCGATCAGAAGTACTCCACTTCCGGCATCATCGCGGCGAACGTCTTGACGGGAGGGGGTGCGCTCGAGCGATTTGTGACGCCGGCACCGGGAATTGCTTTGTACGGCGGCCTCAGCTATCGGTTTGAGACCTTCTGACCCATGACTCCGTGGCCTACATCGGATGCGACTCCGGCGGTGGCTGTTTTCGGCACCGGATCGGACGTCGGGAAGTCGCTCGTTGCGGCGGGACTGTGCCGGATCCTGGCGAGGGCCGGGATCCGGGTCGCGCCGTTCAAGGCGCAGAACATGTCGTTGAATTCGTCTGTGACGCCGGAGGGAGCGGAGATCGGGCGGGCGCAGGCCCTGCAGGCCGAGGCATGCGGAATCCCGCCGCATGCCGACATGAATCCCATTCTGCTGAAACCGGAATCCGACGGGCGGTCGCAGATTGTGCTCTGCGGGCGAGTCTACGGCAAGACCGATGCGGAGGAGTATTTCACCGCCGGCGGAATCACGCGTCTTCGACCCCGAGTCGAAGCGTGCTATCGGCGGTTGGCGGGGCGGTTTGACGCCGTCGTCATCGAAGGGGCCGGCAGCGCGGCGGAGATCAACCTTCGTGACAAGGATCTCGTGAACTGGCCGGTCGCGGCCATGGCCGATGCGGCTGTGCTGTTGGTCGGGGATATCGATCGCGGCGGAGTTTTTGCCCAATTGATCGGGACGCTGGATCTGTTGGCGCCGGAGGAACGGGCCAGGGTGCGAGGGTTGATCGTGAACAAGTTTCGAGGTGATCTGGCGCTGTTTACCGACGGAGTTCGGATGCTGGAAACACGAACCGGGATTCCCGTGCTGGGCGTGCTGCCGCATCTCAGGGATCTGGCCTTGGACGAGGAGGACCACCTGGACCTTCGAACGCGCCCTGCCCCGCCGTTTGCGCGCGATCGGGTGAATATTGCCGTACTGTTGCTGCCGCGCCTGAGTAACTTCACCGACTTCAACGCGTTGGCCGGGGAGTCGGACGTGAGCGTGAGGTATGTCGCCACACCCGAGGAATCCATCGACGCCGACATCATCATCCTGCCGGGAACCAAGACGACCCTTCATGACCTGGAGGACCTGCGTGCGCGTGGCTTCGCGGCGCGATTGCTCGATCATGTGAAGCTGGGCGGAGAACTGCTCGGCATCTGCGGCGGCTACCAGATGCTCGGTCGCCGGATCCTGGATCCCGACGGGGTCGAATCGGGTGGGGCGGGGGTTGGGTTGGGATTTCTGGACGTTACCACCAGCTTGGGGCGGACCAAAATCACGAAGCAGGTGACGGCCACGTGTCTGGGCCTGCCTGGGATCGATCCGCTGCCGGTCAGGGGTTACCAGATTCACATGGGGCGGACCGAGCGACAGGGGCATGCTCCTTGTTTCCGCATCGATCGTGGATCGGGTACTGCATCCCGGCAGGGGGAGACAGCGGATGAGCCAGACTGTCGGCTCGACGGCGCGATGCGCGACGACGGCCTGGTGTGGGGCAGCTATCTGCATGGGCTGTTCGATCAAGCCGAATTTCGGCGCGCCTGGTTGAACCGTGCTCGAGTCCGTAAGGGGCTGATGCCGCGCGAACCGGCATGCTCCTTCCATGTCGATCAGGCGCGAAGCCTGGAGCTTGACCGATGGGCCGATCACGTCCAACATCATCTTCGCTTGGACCGTCTATGGGAATTTGTGATGAGGAAAGGAATGACCCATGAGAATCACCAAGGTCTACACCAGAACCGGTGACGCGGGGCAAACCAGGCTGGCCGGAGGGCAGCAGGTATGGAAGGACAGCCTGCGCGTGGAGGCTTACGGCGCCGTGGATGAATTGAATGCCGTTGTCGGGGTGGTCCGCTCGTTTGCGGCCGACCGAATCGGGACTTCGCAGGCCGTGACTCGTTTGGACCGGGAATTGGACCGGGTACAACACAAGCTGTTCGACGTCGGGAGTTTGCTTGCCACTGCTCCCGGGCAACGTTTCGAGAACATGCCGACCGTCGCGCAGGGGGACATCGATCGGTTGGAGCAGCTCATGGATAGTTGTCAGGAGGAGCTCACTCCCTTGAAAGAGTTTATCCTCCCAGGCGGGGGAAAGATCGGCAGCCTGCTGCATCAGGCCCGCACCGTCTGCCGGCGTGCCGAACGAGACTGTGTACGGTTGGCGAGAGAAGAGCCGATCGATCCCGTGTTGGTGATCTATCTCAATCGCCTCAGTGATGCGTTGTTCGTGCTGGCTCGTTGGATCTCACAAGCCTTGGGTGAGCCGGAGATCTTGTGGCAGCGAAACGCCGGTCGGTAGTGAGCGGGATGCGATGGTCTGATCGCGCTTTCTGCTGTGTCTGTCCACGCGGACGACCGCACGATTGCGCTCCTCTCTCGGCAGTTTCTGCATGCGAACGACCATTCTTTGGCGCTTCTGTCGAAATTTTGAACAAACAGGTTGATTAGGCTGCTATGGCTGACCATAGTGGCTATAGTGGATAGGTGTACCTAATCGCTGGATAAACCGCAGCTTTCCACCCTTCGCTCCGACCTTTTTCCGCTTCACTGTTCTGATTCCCTATTCGGCACCAATCCTGCAGCGGCCCGCAGGGGTTGAAGCGCGCCCAACAGGCGCGCTCGCGCGGGCGAAATTGTCAATCGGAAGAATTGCGCTATCTTTGACAGAGAATCATCCGAACGACCGGGATCGGAAGGGGATGGGCGTCACCACGCACAAGGAGGCGGGCATGTCGAAGCACTTCTTACGGGGATCTGTCGCAGCCGCGGTCATGGCGGTCGGTTTGAGTATGGCTGTTCCCGCATCGGCCAATACCGAGGTTGAAACGGCGGAATTGCTCATCAAGCTGCTTCAAGTCGGTCGCGGCGTCGTGTCGGAGAGCCAGGCCGCCATCAATGATTCGGCCAGGGCCGACAAGGGGTTCACCGGCGACTACATGGCCACTCAAGTCATCGAGCGGTTCCGCAAGGCGACGAAGATCGACCTCAGCCGCCCGAGCGGCGTGCCGCAGGCCGCCCTGTTTCTCGCCATGGTGGAATCGCAAAAGGAAGTCGTCGATGAGGCCCAACCGGTCATCAACAAACAGGGCGTCGGGTTCAAGGGATTCCTCCCGGCCTCGTTCGCCCGGAAGTCCGGTGAACATTTCTATCGGAAGACCGGCATTCGCGTGAAGCTGACGAGCGCGGATTACCGGTACCCGGGCAACAAACCGGACGATTTCGAGTCGGAGGTGTTGCGGATCTTCGCCGACACCCGTCACCCGAAGGGGCAGCCGTACAGCAAGGCCACGATGTTGGACGGCAGGCCGGTCCTCCGCATGATGGATCCCGAGTATGCCACGTCGACCTGTTTGAACTGCCACGGCAACCCCAGGGGAGAGCGCGACATCACGGGCATGAAGAAAGAAGGATGGAAGGAAGGCGACCTCGCGGGCGCCATCAGTATCGTCATTCCGATGCGCTAAGGGCCGTGCCACGCATCGTTACTCACTGTGCCTAGCTGAATCGAAGGGGAGGATGGACTCATGAGCAAGATCGTTGTCGTCGATGATTCGTACGCCGAACTGCAGATGATCGAGGGATATCTGAAGGCCGCCAATCATACGGTGGTGTCGTACCCGAATACGGACAAACTCGAGGAGAAGCTGTCGGTCGACAAGCCGGACCTCATCGTCATGGATGTCGTGATGCCGGGGCGTAACGGATTCCAGACCTGCCGTGACCTGAAGAGCGACGACCGCTTCAAGAACATCCCGATCGTGCTGTGCACGTCCAAGGGCCAGGAAAGCGACAAGTTTTGGGGCCAGCAGCAGGGGGCCAACGGCTACGTCGTCAAGCCCTTTAAGGCGGAGGATCTCCTTGCCGCCGTGAAACGGGTGCTGAACTAACCCATGACCGACGGCTCGACACCGCAGACGCCCGCGCTCGCATCCACCCAAGCGATAGGTATTGCGCACCAGCCGGGCGTGCCGACCGCTTCCGCGGAGGGCACGCTTCGGGTATGCGTCTTGGCATTGGGCGGGGAGTTGTTTGCAATCGACCTGCGTAACATCAGCGAAGTCTTCGAGGTGGAATCGGTCACGACGGTACCCGGCATGCCCAGCATGTTGACGGGGGTGACGAACCTTCGCGGGACGGTCATTCCGCTCCTCGACCTGCGGGCTAGCCTGGGCCTGACTGAAGCGGATGGAGCGCTGTCGTTTTCGGTGGTCGTCCGTCAGGGGGCCCGTTACCTCGGGATGCTGGTGGATCACGTTCCCGAAATTCGAACCGTGTCGCGAGACAGCGTGTTGCCGGCCATGCAGGCCGGTCCCGTAGGAGCCAGGCCTTTCGTTTCCGCCGTGCTCCGCTTGGAGGACCGCCTCGCAGGTGTGCTGGACGTGCCACAGGTTTTCGCTCAAGCCGACGGGGGCGGCACGACACTGCGGACAAGCTAACGAACGACGATTCGAATCTTCGCGGATGTGTGAAGCCGGAGAGAGACCCATCGGCCGGCTGACGCAAATGGACGCCTACAACAAGGAGGAGTGCTCATGGTTGCGCAAGGTGTAATGAGTCGATTCCAAGATATGAAGACGCAGTCGAAGCTGCTCGTCAGCTTCGGCGTGGTCAGCCTCATTATCTTGATCATGGCCGCCGTCGGTGTGTTCACCCTGCGTCAGCTCAGCAACCAGTCCCAAACGGCCTACAACGACTATACGGTGCCGCTTGCGGATTTCGCCCAGATGGGAACCGCGTTGACGAAGCATCACCAGATCCTCCTCGACTTGGCCTCCGCAACCAAGCAGGGCGACTTTGCTCAGGACATGGCGAAGTTACCTCCGTTAAAAGCGGAAATCGAGAAAGCCATGGGGGACTATAGGGCCACCAATCTCCGCGTCTCACGCTCCGGCCGTGACGAGGCGAAGGACCTCTCCTTATTCGAGCCGGCGTTGAAGAAATATTTTCAGGACGCCGACGGTGCCTTGAGCGCCATGGCCGACAGTTTCGACAAGAAAAACCTGACCTCGGGCCAAGCCGAACAGATGCGGGCCCTCGGTGTTTTGGCCTTGACCGTGAACCTGACGCCGGCGTTCGATAACGCGATCAAGCGCCACAACGAGCAGGTCACCACGATCGAAGACGTGGCCAAGGACTTGAACGAAGACGCGCAGGCCTTGGCGACCAACGGTACGATGATTCTCGTCGCCGGCGGTGTCGTTGCGGTGGGTCTGGGTATCTTCGTCGGATATCTCCTCGCTTCCTTCCTGTCACGCGGGATCACGCACATCGCAAGCGTGGCGACTCAGGCCGCCAGCGGCAACCTGCAGGCCCGCGCAAAGATCCAATCTCAGGACGAGTTGGGACAGATGGCCAAAGCGTTCAACTCCATGCTTGACCGTATTACGGCCCTCGTCTCCACCGAGGAAGAGCGAGACCTGATGCAAAAGCGGTTGATGCAATTCCTGGTGTTGGTGTCCGACGTCGGTAAGGGAGATTTGACGAAGCGCGGTGAAGTGACCGCGGACATGTTCGGCAACTTGGCCGACGGTTTCAACCTCATGATCGCCCGGTTCGGACAACTGTTGAAGCAGGTGCGTGAGGCGGCCGATCGAGTCAACAAATCGGCCGGCACCCTCCGCGATTCGGCCGGTACCATGTCCGGCACGGCGCGCAGCCAGGCGGAAGAATCCGTCCGTACGCTGGGCGCGGTCGAACAGTTGGCCGCCGGTATGCGTCAAGTGGCCACCACGGCCGGCGCCTCCTCCGAATCCGCCAAACAGGTGTTGTCGGCGACGGAGCGCGGCAACGTGGCGGTGCAGGAAACAGTACGCGACATGCAGAGCATCCGTTCAGCGGTGCAACGTATGTCGAAGCAGGTGAAGGGCCTCGGCGACCGGTCGCTCGAAATTTCCCAGATCGTGTCGACGATTCGAGACATCGCGAACCAAACGAACCTGCTCGCGCTGAATGCCGCCATCGAGGCGGCCGGCGCCGGCGAGGCGGGCGCCCGATTCGCCGTCGTCGCCGACCAGGTGAGAAAACTGGCCGAAAGCTCGACGCAAGCCACACGTGAGATCGCCGACCTCGTGAAGGTCATTCAAACGGAAACGCAGGACGCGGTCGTCGCGATGGAACACGAAACCCAGGCCGTGGAAGCGGGATCCGCTTCGGCCCTCCGTACCGGTGACGTGTTCGCGGAAATTTCCGACATCGCCAAACGGTCCGCCGAGTTGGCCCAGAACATCGCCAGCGCCGCGGCCGAGCAGACGGCATCGACGGAAAAGGTCGGACGCGCCATTAAGGAGTTCACCGGCGGCGCCGTTGCGACGCAGAAGCAGACGGACTCGACACGACTCACGATCGAAGACATGGCGAAGCTCGCCGAGGGCCTCAACTCCTCGGTCGCGCAGTTCAAGCTGGCGTAGGAGACACTAAGAGAGCGGGGACTCGCTACCGCTCGGATGTCGAGTGGCGCAATGAGCTCGGATTTCGATCGTGACCAGCTGGTCAACATTTTTGTCGCGGAAGCCAGCGACGACATGGGCCGGTTCTGGGCGGCCTTGCATCCGAATGAGAAGCCAATTCCGGAGCCGGCTGACCTGGCCGACTACCACACCGTCGGGCACAAGCTGAAGGGGGCCGCCCTCTTGTACGGCTTCCCGGGCCTCGGGAAGCTGGGGGCACTGCTCGAGGATACGCTCGAGCAGATCGACCGCATTCCCGCCGACCGCTGGGCAGACCTGGTGGCGTTGCTGAGGGATGCGGCGGCTTCGTTCCGCCGACAGATCGACGTCATTGCGAAAGGCGGAACCGACGATCTCCCGGCCGCGGAAGGGTTTGTCGCCCGCTGTGCCGCACTGCTCGCAGCCGAGGGGGCCCACGACGGCGCTTCCTCGGAACCCGCACCAACCGACGACTACCTGCTTCCCACGCTCGACGCGGAAGTGCTGTCCTATTTCGCTCCGGAAGCCGAAGAGTATCTCGATACCATTCACACGCTTCTTCTCCGTTTGGAAGGCGTTCCGCGGGATCCGGATACGATCCATCAGCTCTATCGTGTCTCCCACACTCTCAAGGGTTCCGCCTATACGGTGGGATTTCAAGTCGTGGGGGACGTGGCCCATCCGATCGAGACCTGCATGATCGCAGTGCGCGAGGGGCGTGCCACCATCGCACCGGCCTGGTTTCCCTGCATCCAGCAAGCCGTTCAAGTCATTCGTGCGCTCATGCGCCGGGACGAAGGGTTGTTGCCGCAGTTGCGGCGCGACGTGCCGACGATGATTCGAGCCCTTCGGGGCTTGGAGGAGGGCCTGCCTCACGACCCGATTTCGCCTCCGAATCGACAGCCGGCTGCCGTTCCCGCGGCGGAGACTCCGGCTCCCGTCGCCGTCCCTATGGCGGTGGAGGCGACGGACACCAGTGTCCCGTCGTCGGATGTGCCGTTGAGCGAAGCTTATTTGGTTCCGACGTTGGATCCTGAAGTCATCTCCTACTTTGCACCGGAAGCCCAGGAGTACCTTGAACAGCTCGAGGCTTCCCTGCTGAGGCTGGAAAGGGAGTCCTCGAACGCCGAAATCATTCATCAGGTGTTCCGCACGGCGCATACCCTGAAAGGCTCTGCGTACACCGTCGGGTTCCAGTCCATCGGGGACCTCACGCACCACATCGAAGACTTCATGGGGGCGGTACGGGAGGGAACCATGAAGGTGCTGCCGGGTCACACCGATTTGCTGTTGCGCGCGATCGATGTGATCCGCACGCTCATGCGGCGAGACCCCTCGGCGGTACCGCGGACGAAGCAGCGCTTCAGCGCCTCTCTTCAGGAACTCAAGCAACTCAGTCATCCTGCCGCCGCCGGCCTGCCGGAACCAGCGCGGATTCCGGTTGCGGGAGACAGTACGCCTGCCGAGAACGCCACCGAACCGGCTGCCGTGGAAGCGTCGAAGACCGCCGACGGCAAGGTCGGGGAGGAGCGAGAAGTCATTCGTGTCAGCCGGGACCGGTTGGAGCGGCTTCTCAATCTCGTCGGCGAATTGGTCATCGACCGCGGACGGTTGGAGCAGCGGCTCAGGACCCTCGAGCAACTGGCGTCTCAAGTGTTGGCGAACAAGAATCGCCTGATCGATGCCGTGCGGACGTTCGAAGACAAACACACGTTCTCCTTCCAGCCTGCGCCGCAGGCGTCCGGGGAGCCGGCCCAGTCCGGCGTTCCTGGGGTGCAGGATTTCGGCAGTCTGGAATTCGACAAATACGACGATTTCAACATTCTGGCCCGTCGAATCAGCGAAGTGACGGCCGACATCACGGAGTCCATGTCGCAATTGAGCGGCTCGATCCGGCGCGCGCAGGACGACATGGGGCAGTTGCAGCAATTGACGCTCGGCATGCGCGACGAAATCGCACGAGCCCGTATGGTGCCGATCGGCACCCCGTTCACCCGGTTCCGCCGAGCGGCCCGTGAGATGGCCCGCGCGACGGGCAAAGAAGTGAACCTGATCACCTCCGGTGAACACACCGAAATCGATACCGGCGTCGTGGAGCGGTTGGTCGATCCCTTGGTGCATCTGGTTCGGAACGCGGTCTTTCACGGCATCGAACCGGCGGCCGCCCGCGTCGCGCAGGGCAAGCACGCGGCAGGTACGGTCTATCTCCACGCGGCGCATCGCGGGAACTCGGTGGTCATCGAGGTCGAGGACGACGGCGCCGGTCTGGATCTCGCCCGGATCAAGGCGAAAGCGGTCAAGCTGGGTTTGATTCGACAGGAGGTCGCCGACACGGTTCCCGAAAGCGAAGTCATCAAGTTCATCTTCCTACCCGGGTTCTCGACGGCCGAGTCCGTCGGCGATCAGGCGGGGCGCGGCGTCGGCATGGATGTGGTGAAGCGCGTCATCGAAACGATGAACGGCCACATCGAAGTGGAGTCGGTGCGCGGGCAGGGCACCAAGTTCACGATGCATCTGCCGCTCACCCTGTTGATCGCGACCGCCCTGATGGTGCGGGTCAACAACGAGCGGTATGCGATTCCTCTCCCCAGCGTCCGCGAAGTCACCATGCCCACGTCCTCGACTTTACAGCGGATGGGTGACCGGTCGGTGATGCAGATCGGAAACGAGGCGATCGAAGTCTATCCGCTGTCGAGTCTCATCCGGCGCGAAGCCGGCATCGTCGACGGCGGCACTCCGGTGGTCATCGTCCGGACTTCGACGGGGCCGTTGGGTTGCGCGGTGGACGAACTGCTCGGCCGCCAAGAAATCGTCATCAAGTCGCTCGGGGCGTTGAAACCCTTCGAACGATCGGTATTCGGCGGCGCGACCATCGATCCCGAAGGACGCGTGGTCCTGGTCCTCGACGTGAGCCGTCTCACCATGCGCGAATATCAGGAGGCGTTGCCGGTCGGCGACACCGCCATTCCGCAACTGTCGGTCGAAGATCCGGGGCAACCGACCGTCGAGACCGCTCCGTCGAAGCAGATGCCGATTCTGTTGATCGACGACTCTCTGAGCATCAGGAAGTTCGTGGGACGGATGCTCGAGTCCGCGGGGTACGTGGTGGAAACCGCGGTGGACGGCGAGGAAGGATGCCGGAAAGCGGCGACGCAGGCCTATCAGTTGATCGTTACCGACCTCGAGATGCCCAAGCTCAATGGGTACGAAGTCATTCAGGCGCTCCGAGCGAGACCCCAGACACAATCCACGCCGATTCTGGTGATGACCACCCGCGCCGGGGAAAAGCACCGTCAAATGGCCATCAACGTCGGCGCTTCCGGCTACATCGCCAAGCCGGTCGAAGAACGGGCGTTGATTCAAGAGGTTCAGAAGTGGATCGGCCGTGAGACCGGTGTCAGGAAATGACGAACTCGTTGGTGATTGCGGCGTTCACTGGCAGAATACGGCTCTAGCATGGGACTTCGAACACATAAAGCGGCAGATCCGACCGGCTCCCAATCCATCAGGTTCTTGGTGGCAAGAATCGGCGAGCCGCTGTTCGCGTTTCCCGCTGATTGGGTACGCGGCGTCGTCACGTTGAGCGAAGCGGGGAACGGTTCGACCGTCGCCTGGGCAGGCTCGACCTATGACCACACCGATTTGGCGGAACGGCTGACTCGGACCACCCCCAAGCCCGGCAGTGAGTCCCGCATCGTGCTCTACGGCAACGACGATCGCTCGCGGGCTTTTCTCGTCGACCAGGTAGTGGGGTTGGTCGACGTCATTCGGCACGAGATTCGGCCGATGCCCCCGCACTTCCGCGGGGCGGAGCGGGAGCGTCTCATCGGCTTCTTTATGGATCCAGCGTATATCGCGCTCATTGCGAATCCGTACTGGGTGTTGGAATTGCCGTCGAGCAAAGATGTGCTGGGAGCCCTGGGCCGGCAAACCACGGTCAAACGGGCGGTACCCGACCTTACCCTCCCGCAGTTGGCCGCAGTAGGAACGGAACAGTAGGCACGGATCAACCATGTTGCGCTCACAACTCCGCAGCCAAACACAGGCCAATGCGCGACGAGCCGCCACCCGAACCCAGGGGTTGATCGTCTTTTCGGTCGGCGGCATGCGGCTCGCGGCCAGAACAGATGAAGTCGGTGGTGTCATGCCCTGGCCTGGTGCGAGCCCGGTCCCGAGCGACACGCCCTTCGTGGCGGGGCTGGTGCGACATCAGAAGGACTGTTTACCGGTATTCGACTTGGCGGCCAGGTTGCGGTGCCCGGTATCCGAGACAGAGCCTTTGTGTTTGGTGGCCAAGCATGTCGACGGGCCGGTCGCCATTCGAATCGACAGCCTGGTGCCTTCGCTGGTCATGGTCGAGCGGTCGGCCATTCGGTATCAAGCGGGTGCGGATCCTGACATCGCGGGAACCTGTGCGGCAGGAGACGAAGAGCTTCCCTTGATCAATCTGGCGACGCTGGGGGTTGCCCCCTCTCGCATGAATGTATGAGTTCCGTGCTGAAAGAGGAGTGACATGCCTAAGATCTTGATTGCCGACGACAGTATCGCGGTCCGCAAGGTGGCCGAACGGCTTTTGACCGAGGCGGGAATGGGCGTGACCTTGGCCGCCAACGGATCAGAAGCGCTGGCCATCCTCAGCAAGGATCGGCCCGACCTCATCGTGTCCGACGTGATCATGCCGGACAAGAGCGGGTACGAAGTTTGTTCGTTCGTACGCGCACAGCCGACCCTGTCGGAAATTCCCGTGCTCTTGATCTCCGGCATCGTCAACGACGAAGTGTCGCGGCAAGCGGAATCCTGCAAGGCGGACGGGGTGTTGAAGAAGCCGTTTCAGGGGACCTCGCTGAAGGACCGCGTGCTGGATTTGCTCTCGAAGCGTCAGCCGAAACCGGCTGCGGCGGCTCCCGCTCCTGCGCCGACGGTCGAGCCGGTCGTCCAAGAACCGGTCCGTGCGGCGGTCCAACCGGATCCGGAGCTCTCAGAGCCGGCGCCGTTGCCTGCCAAGCCGGGATGGGGACAGCGCGAAACAGAACCGATCCGCGTCGAGCTCGAGCCGGAACCGATTCGTCTCGTGCCCAGCGAGGCGGAATCCGTAGCGGCAACGGCCGTTCCTGCGGCCGAACCGATCGAGGCGGTGGCGCCTCAGCCGGATCCGGCGCTGGAATCGGCGATGGCCGAGCGTGCCGCACGCATCGCCGAGTTGGAACAGGAACTCGACCGCGAGCGGCAGGACGGAATGCAGCGCCTGCAGCAGGTTCAGACGTCGCTCGACGAGCAGCGGGCGCAAATGTCCGAACTGCTCGAGCGGACGAAGGAGTTGGAAGCGGCTTTGGAGGAGGAGCGGGCACAACGCGCGACGATGGCTGAGCAACTGACTGAGGTGACCAGGCAGGCGGAGCGCGTGCCTGAACTCGAGTCCAGTTTGGCGGACGAGCGGCGGCGAACCGACGAATTGTCCGAGAAAGTTTCGGACAGCGCCAGGCAGGCATCCAGGATTCTCGAACTGGAAGCGACGCTGACGGCGGAGCGGGACGCGGCCACGCAGTTGGTCCAACAGGTCTCGACGCTCGAGCAGATGGAACGCAAGGCCAAGGACCTCGACGCCAAGCTGGAAGCCGAACGGGGCCGTTCGGCTGCCTTGACCGAGCGCATCGGCGAGTTGGAAACGGTCGCCGCCCGCGTGCCTGAACTGGAAGAGGCATTGGAACAGGGACGCGCCAGGTTGGCCGAGCTTGAGACGACCCTGTCGACGGAGCGCGGCACCGCCGCCGCCTTGTTGACACAGGTGAAGGAATTGGAACAGGCCGTGCAGAGGGCCCGCGACCTGGATGCCGTTCTGGCCAGCGAACGTGAGCGGTCGACTCAACTGGCCAAGCGAGCCAACGAAGCGGAACAGATGGCCGATCTCTCCAACCGCCGTCTGGAAGACATGGCACGCAAGCTGGCGGAGATCGCGGGTTTAGCTTCTCAGCTCGGCAGCGGGAAACGCTAGTCGCTCCGCTGCGGACCCACAGAAACCTTCGGCCAGTGCAGAGGAATGACCGGTGTCGACCGAACCTGAACAGACCGAAGACGATTTTCAGAAAGAACTGATCGACCTGTTCGGGCAGGAAGCGCAGGAATGGCTCCTGCAGATCCATTCTGCCCTTACCGAACTCGAGAGCCAGGTTTCCGGTGATCGCCATGCGCAGTTGGTCGACGCGATCGTAAGAGGCATCACAAGCCTCGGCGGATCGGCCGCGACCGTCAGTCTCTCCGAGGTGGAACGGACCACCTTCGCGCTCCTACCCTTCATCGACACCATCAAAGATCGTACCACCGCAGCCAAGCAGGACTACGCCACCGTGCGTGAGCAGTTCCGATTGGTCGTCGCTTCCGTGACCACCGCAACCGGAATCGAACTCGATCTGGGGCCGGCGGCGGAAGCGGCGCCCCAGCAGGACCCAACCTCCGATCTCCTGACTCTGTTGAATGCCTTGCGTGACCTGGAGGATCGTGAGGCCGCCGCTCATCGGGTGACCCGCAGCCTCATTCCTCAGGTCATGCGACGGCTGGAACAAGAAGCCCGGCAAGGAAGCGGACAAATTTCCGCGAAGGAATACCAACAGATCCTCCTGGACACGCAGGCCGCGGACGAGCAGTATCTTCTCTCCGTCCAGCAGGAGTTGCCGGCGATCGCTCATTACCTGGGACGGCTTCGCCAGGAAGGGATGGGCGCCCTCGATTCCGGTTCAGCGCTAGACGCCACGATTAGACAGCTCGAGTCGCTGCACAACGGCGCGAAGCAGGCCAATGCGACTCCGATGGTGACCTTCCTCAACGGATTGCAGAGCTTCCTGTCGATTCTGGCGCAGCGACGGCCGACCCTGGCCTCCCAACGACTCGAAGCGGTCGAAGCCAGGATCAGAAGCGTGCTGACGCTGGCACAGGAATGGGCCGCGACGGGACGCAGCGAGCGGGACGCGATGAGCCAGCTGCTCCCGGCCGCTTGATCGACATGATGCCGACACCCCAGTTCTCAGACCCTTCCAGATACGGAGCGTCCGAGCATCCGGCCACGCCGGATGTACGGCCTCCGGTTCCGGCCGCCCTCCTCTCGCCGCTCCATGAATCCGACTTCGCGTACGAGCAGCATTGGGGGCTGCGTTGTCGTCCGTTCGACAATGTGCCTGATCCCCGATTCTACGTGGCCACGGCGCAACATGAGACCGCGAGACAGCGGCTGCTGTACGGCATTCAGGCTCGCAAGGGTGCGGTCATGCTGACCGGGGATGTCGGCTGCGGGAAGACTCTCTTGAGTCGGGCCCTGGTGTTGAACCTTCCTGAAACCCGATATGATGTGGCCCTGATTGCCAATCCATCCTTTTCGTCGAAGGATTTCTTGTGCGAGGTGCTGAACCAATTGGGCATTGCGGCCACCGGGTCAAAAGTGCGCTTGCTGCACCGGTTGAACGAGCACCTGCTGGCCAACTACCAGAAGCGGGTCGATACGGTCATCGTCATCGACGAAGCTCAGGCCATCGAGAGCCGACGTTTGTTCGAGGAACTGCGGTTGTTGCTCAACTTTCAAACGAACGACGCGTTTCTCGTGACGTTGGTCTTGATGGGACAGCCGGAGCTGCGACAGAAGGTTGATCGTATTCCGCAATTCAGTCAGCGGATCGCCGTTCGCTGCCATCTGGCACCGTTTACCTTGGAGGAGGCGAGGGCCTATGTCGCCGCTCGCCTCTTGGCAGCCGGGACGGACCGGGCGCTGTTTTCCAAGGAAGCACTCACTACGATTTATGAGCAAGGGCATGGGGTGTGCCGGTTGATCAACACGTTGTGCGATCTCTGCCTGCTGCTGGGGGCCATGGCAAAGATGTCGGAGATCGACGAGACCACCGCGCGGGAAGCCGCAAACATCAGGTAACGTACCACGACGAGGGAACGCATGCCGGGATCGAGGGATACGTCGGAGCAGGGTTATTATCGCACAGTCGAATCGGCCTTGATGCGGGTGGCCGGCGCAGTCGAACGCCACCAACGAATCGATCTGGCCGAGTTGACTCGTCTTGCGGCGGAACTCGTCGCCTCGATTCAGGACAACGACCAGTTGGTTGTGGAAGCCTTGTCGAGCCCCCCAGGTCCCCCGTTGGTGACGAACCTCATCAATGTTGGGATCTTAGGGACCAAAGTTGGGATCGGTCTCGGTTACTACGGCTATGAACTGCGCCGCCTGGCGCTGGCCGGACTGCTTCATGACGTCGGCATTTTCGCCATCCCCCAGCAGTTGTTGAGTAAATCCGCGCGTCTGACGGCTGAGGAGCGGACGGTGGTGGAGAATCATCCGCGGGTGGGAGCGGAGATCGTCGCGCAGTTTGGTCCTGAGTACGCTTGGCTTGGAGAGGTCGTGTTGCAGGCGCACGAGCGGGGGAAGGGGCAGGGCTACCCGAATAGGCTCAAGGGCCGGGAGATCAACGAACTGGCCCAGATCATCGGGCTGGTAGACATTTTCGACGCGCTGGTCAGCCCACGGCCCTATCGACATCGTCTGCTGCCGCATGAGGCCGTACGCGAGTTGCTCGTGACCGAGCGGACCGCGTTTCCGCGGGAGATTATGAAGGCGCTGGTCGAGCAACTGTCGATCTACCCGTTGGGCACCATCGTCAGGTTGAGCAGCGGAGAGCAGGGAGTCGTGATCAAGATCAACCCTCGCTATCCTTCCCGGCCCTCGGTGCGGGTGGAGGGGGAAGGTGTGACCGGCGGCGAGCCTCGAATGCTGGACCTCGCCACGCTCCCGTTGGTGTCGATCGTCGAGACCATCGATCCTCCGGCGGTCGAGCGCGTGTCGTTCGCGTCGACTGAGAAACCCGCAGGTGCCGGTCCTCGTTCGAGCGGCAGCGCGACGGACCAGTTCTCTGCCCTCCTGGAAAGCCTGGATGCGATCGCCAACGTCATCCAGACGGCGGTGGACCGGAAAGTGCCGGTTTCGCCTCAGGCGACGGCCGAGCTGCCGGAACAGAGTGCGGGCGAGGTGCGACGGGAGATTCTGGGATTGTTCGCGCTCGAAGCGCGCGAATGGTTGTATCAGATTCAAACGGCCCTCGAGCGCATGAATCGGACCAGCGAACAGCCACGAAGGGCCAAATTGGCCAATCTCATGCTGCAGGGGGTGACCAACCTCGCCCGGTCCGCGGCCACCGTCGGACTCACGGCGCTCGAGGAAATGGCCACCAATTTGCTGCCGCTCCTGCAGGCAGCCGGAAAGCATGAACGTGCGGTGGCGTCGCACCACCTGACCTCGTTGCGGCAGGGGCTCACGCGGATCATGGGGTTGGTACAGGAACTCGGTCCACAGCAGGACTCGGCTCCGGCGGCAACGGATGCGGTTCGTGAGCCTGCTCCGGAAGCGGAGACGGGCCCGACTTCCGCCGCGCCAATGCCGGCAGAGTCCGGTGCAGCGCAAGCCGAGGAGACTGTGCGCCCGGCCTTGGCCACCGCACTTCCGATTCTCGAGGCGCTCCGACAATTGCACGATGCGCGAGGGCGTTCCGAGCATCCGCTCCGAGACGTGCTCGAAACGGTGATCCAGCGGGCGGAGGAAGAGGTGGAGCGCGGAGTGCCGGTGACCGACGCGCGCGCGATCGGCCGCATTTTGAAGGACTTGGATGAACAGGACGAATACTTCCTGGCTCAAATGGAAACGCGGGTGCCGGCTCTTGTGGCGACGTTGAGCCACATCCGTAGCGCTTCGGAGGAGACCGCACCGCATCCGCAGCTAGTTGCCTCCGTCCTTCAGGATATCGATGGGCTGTACGAAGCGGCCGATCGTGTGTCCGCCGCCAACATCACCATGTTTTTGCATGGACTGCGCAGCTTCCTGCAGGTGACCACACAGAATCGCCCCGCCGCAGTCGGCGAGCGACTCGCCGCCGTGCAGGAACGGGTGGCCGCGTTGGTGCCGCTGGCGCAGCAGTGGGTCGATATCGGCCGTTTGGAACGAACTGCCATTTTCGAAATTCTCCCGCTCGCGTGATCGTCGAGCTATCTCTCTGAAAAATCACGGTTCATCCCGCCTATTCCTTAGGCAGGCTGCTTGAGTCCTCCGTTCATCGCGCACGAATCGTCCTATCCACACGTTTGCGCACAGGCCATCCACAGTTCCTGTGGACAGTACAAATCGGTGCCGCACGGATCGTTCATCGGCGAGCGCGCTGCTGTAGGCGTCGCGCGTTCGCACGGCGGAACTTCCACATCCAGAGCGCTCGTCGTGATGTGCCGAGTTCATCCCGCACGTCTGGCGAGGGCGGAGGAGATCGCGCATCGATCGGTGCCTGCGCGAGCGAAGCGTGGAGCGTTCACGCTCAAGAATGTACATCGGCAGGTTCGTGCTCTCCCTGTGTCGGAAAACGCCACAGTCGGAAGTTGCCTTTCCACTTGCGGATCGAGCCTCGATTATACGACCATGCGGGTCGCGCCGGCGGGTCCGGCGCGGCACGAGGCAAAGGGACAGGCGCAGGCAGAGCACGATGCCGAAACTGGTGACGGTGAAACAGACGGTCGGGCAGGCGGAGAAGGCCGCCGACTATGTAAAGGCCTACATACTGTTCCCAGCCGGGATCCTCGGCCTGATCTGCATGGTGGGCGGAACCGGCGCGCTCGGCTATCAGCTGGTCACGACCGATTCCTATACGTGGACGACCTTCTTCCAAAGCTCCGGTCTACTGGTGCTCGGCGGGCTGTTCGGGTGGGCGCAGACCAAGTATCAGCAGTGGATTCTGCGAGAGCATCCGGAAGTGTACGCGTATCGGATGAGGCCGGCCTCATCCGGGCGTGAATCGCGTTCGAAGCGCCGCGCGGCCCCGAGTACCGCCCCTTCCGCGGGACCCGTCTGGGTTCCGTTGGCCTACGTGGCCGCCGCCGGCGTGGTCGTGGCCGCTTCCGTATTCTGTGCAGAATACGGATCGGTGCATGCGGTCGGGAGCTATCTCATGCCCTGGGCCGGGTTCTTCTGGGCGAAGCTGTTTTTCTGGAGAAGTGTGATTAAGGTCGGCCGCTAGAGGAGGAGGGACTACTTTTTCTTCCGGGCCGGCTTTTTCGGCCCCGACTTCCTGGGCGCCTGTTCGATTCTCGCCAGCCGTTCTTCCAATTCACGAATTCGTTGCCGCATCTCAGGAAGCTGAGGAATGACCGCCTGGGCTTTGAGAAACGTCGTATGCGGCATGACCGGCGCGCCGGACACGATTTGGTTCGGCTCGAGGCTTCGGGTCACCCCGGATTTTGCGGCGATCATGACCTGGTCTCCGATCTGCAGGTGATCCGCAATACCGACCTGACCGCCGACCATGACGTAGCGCCCGAGGGTCGTGCTGCCGGCGATGCCGACTTGCGCGACCAGGATGTTGTGTTCGCCCACGACGACGTTGTGCGCAATCTGCACCAGGTTATCGACCTTCGTGCCGCGCTTGATGACGGTATTGCCGAACGTGGCCCGGTCGACGGCGACATTGGCGCCGAGTTCCACATCGTCTTCGACGATCACGCCCCCCAATTGCGGGATCTTGTGGTGGCGGCCTTCATGCTGGACGTAGCCGAACCCATCGCTGCCGATGACCGTGCCGCTGTGAACGATGACGCGCGCGCCGAGGCGGCAGCCTTCCCGCACCACGACGTTCGGGTAGAGCACCGTATCGTCACCGATGGTTGAATCGTCGCCGACAAAGACGCCGGGATAGAGGGTCACCCGTGATCCGATCGTCACCCGATCGCCCAACGTCACGCCGGGCCAAATCGAGACGTCCGCGCCCAGGGTGACGTGCTCGCCTCGCACCGCTTCAGGCGAGACCCCGCGGGACCGCGGGTGTCGCACGAACAATTCCTGTGCGACTCGGGCAAAGGCGTAGGCGGGGTTGGCCACCACCACCTGCGGGCTCGCGCAGTCCGCCAGGCGTTGCCGGACGATCAATGCGCCGATCTTGGTCGTTTGGGCCGTCTTCTGAAAACGTTCGGAGGCGAGGAATGCCAAATCGTGAGGGCCGGCTTGCTCGAGGCTGGCGACGCCGCTGACCGTGGCATCCGGGGAGCCGATGAGTTCTCCGCCGGCCACGCGGTGAATCTGTCCGAGGGTGACGGGTGCGCGGTCGGTCCCCATCGGGCTAGGCCTTCTTTCCCTTGGTCGACCGGGGCTTGGCGCTCTTCGCGCCGGCCGGAGCGGGCGGCGCCAGGCGGCCTTGGACGTAGGTGATCACCTGTCCGACCGTGGTGAGGCCGACGAGATCCTGATCCGGAATCTGGAGATTGAAGGCCTCTTCGATCCGATACAAGAGCTCGATGACCGCCATCGAATCCAACCCGAGGTCTTCCCGTAGATGGTGACTCGGCTTGATCGATGCCGCATCGCGCTTCAGGTAGTCGGCCAGCGCCGCGATAATTTTCTCCGACACGTCCGCTGTCTTGGCCATAGCCCTGTGTTTCACTCCCTCATTGCCGCGCCTCGGTCGAGGCCTCGCGACTGTGCCCGTTTCGATCGCTCAGATTTTCTTCAGTACGACCGCGGCGTTGTTGCTGCCGAATCCAAAGGCATTCACCATCGCCACCTTCAGTTTCCTGGTCTGCGAATCACGGGACAGGCCCGCCAGGTGGCAGGCCGGGTCGGGATCCTCGAGATTCAGTGTGCCGTGGATGTGCCCGGTCTCCAATGACAGGGCGGATACCACACCGGCCAGCGAACCGGCGGCGCCCAGCGTGTGGCCGACCAGTGATTTGGTCGCGTTCACGGCAAGTTTGTCCGCCCGCGCCTTGAAGAGCTGCCGGATGGCCTTGACCTCGACGGCATCGCCGACGGTGGTTGAGGTCGCATGGGCGTTGATGTAATCCACCTGCGCCGGGGTAACCCCCGCATCCGCCAACGCCAACCGCATCGTGGTGGCGACTTCCGCCCCGTCCTCGCGCGGAATGACCATATGATAGGCCTCGCTCGTCGCGGCATAGCCGGCGACTTCCGCATAGAGCCTGGCTCTGCGTTTCTTGGCGTGGGCGAGCGATTCGAGGATCAAGGCCCCCGCGCCTTCGCCCATCACAAATCCATCTCGGCCCCGGTCGAACGGACGCGAGGCGCGCTGCGGCTGATCGTTATACTTCGTCGAGAGGGCGCGAAGCGAGCAAAATCCGGCGAACACGAGCGGGGTGATGCTGGCGTCGGCGCCGACCACGATGACCGCGTCGGCCGTGCCGGCCCGGATGCATTGCAGCGCCTGTCCCAGGGCATGGGCGCTCGAGGAACAGGCGGTGGAGATCGTGAGGTTCGGTCCCTTGGCGCCGTAGGCCATGGCGACGATGCCCGACGCGCTGTTCAATGTAATGACCGGAATGAAGTTCGGATGCACGCGGTGGGGGCGTTGTTGTTCATAGAGTTGCGTGATCTCCCGCTCGCCCATCACCATCCCGCCCATGCCGGCCCCGACGATGACGCCGACCCGATGGGCCGGTTCCTTGTCCATGGCCAGTCCCGAATCGGCAAGGGCCTCCCTAGCGGCCACGAGCGCGAACTGGGCATAGCGATCCACGCGGTCACCCTGACCTGCGGGAAGGTACTGATCGGGAGAGAAGTCGCGAATCTGCCCCGCCACCCGGGAGCGGTAGCCCTCGAGCGGAAATGGTTCAAAGGAGGTGATGGCGGAGATACCGGACTGTCCCTCCAGGGCGGCCTTCCAGAATTGCGGCACCCCGATGCCGATCGGCGAGACGACCCCGAGCCCTGTGATGACGACGCGTGCGGACATGGTCCGGAAGCCGCCTCCTTGCGGCGAATCGTCCTTACTTACCGGAAGGCACCGTGACAGTCAATGACAGAACGGCAATCGGATTGCGGGCATCGACCTCGTGACTCAGTAGCGGACTTTCAACAGCAAATAACAACCGAACGTCAGGAAGACGAGATTGGCCATCCAGCCGGCCAGCATCGGCGACAGTGCGCCGCCCCGTCCGAGGGCGACCGCGACCGAGTGGGCCGACCAGTAGAAGAAGCCGACCGCCATCGCCTGGCCGATGCCCATCGCCATCCCGCTGCCGCGAACGCCGGTGCGGCGCAGGCTGAGGGCGATACCGACCAAGACCATGATCAGCGTCACGAAGGGAAACGCCACTCGGGCATAGTAGTCGGTGATCAGTCGGGGCATGGCCGTGCCGTTTTGCTGCAACCGGTCCACGTAGCCCCGGATGTCCTTCAGCGTCATCGTTTCGGAATCCAATTCGAGCCACGTGGTGAAGTCGTCGGGAATTTGCGCGAGCGGCAGCGGTTCCGCGGCAAACGAGCTGACCGCGAGCGTCCCGTCCTCGCGAAACACCCGGCGGTTTCCCTCCTGCAGCGTCCAGCCGTTCTGTCCGTATACGGCGCGGCGGGCTTCGGTAATCCGCTCGAGCTGAAAAGCGGGGCTGAGTTGGTAGACCCGCACGTTGTGCAGGATCGTGCCGCCCGGCTCGATGCTGTCGATGTTCATCAGCGTCTGCGCGCCCAACCGCACCCATGGCTGGGGGGCCTTCAACGAGACGGGGACGGTACGCTTTTCAATCCGGGTCGCCTTGATCGAGTCCGCCTCCGCGAGCGACAGCGGAATCACGATGGAGCTGAACAGCAATAAGATCAAGGCGAGCACCGTCCCCAGAAACAGAAACGGGGAAGTGATCCAGTAGAGGCTGATGCCGCAGGCCCGCATCGCCGTGATCTCGTGACTGCGGGACAACAGACCGATCGTCAGCAGGGTGGCCATCAGCACCGCCAAGGGGGCGATCTGGTACGAGATGGCCGGCATCTTCAGGACGAAGTAGGCCAGCACATCCAGCGCATGGGCATCGTAGCGCAGGAACCGCCGCACCTTCTCGAAGAAATCGATGACCAGATACACGGTCATGAGCCCTGAAAAGCACATCGCGAAGATCTTCAGATATTCGCGCAGCAGGTATCGAAAGAGGATGGTCATCGTGTTACTGCCGGCTCATACGATAGAACCAAATGACGGTGACGACTGCAAACACCAGGTTGGGCAACCAGGCCCCGGCGAAGGGCGGAATCAGGAGCGTCGTGACCAGAAACTCGCAGGCGACATTAAGGACGTAGTACGCGATCACCACGATGACGCCGACGGCAAACCCGCCGATACGTCCCGAGCGCTTGGAGACGATGCCGACCGGTACACCGAGAATGCAGAACACCAGCGAGGCGGTGGGAAAGGCCAGATCCTTATAGTACTCCATCAAGCGCCGAAGCGCCGCGGTGTCGGTCCAACCGGACTGATCCAATTTGGCGCGGATCACCTCGACCGGGGTCCGTTCCTCGGCGCCGTATAGACTCGTACTCAAGCTGAGCTTGAGGTCGTAGGTGGCAAATGAAATCTTTTGGTACTGCTCTGCGTCCTGCGGCTGGCTGTGAATGACCCCGTTCATCAACCGCAGCGCCACTTGGCTTGTCGCCGGATCGGTCATCACGAGGTACTGTTGCGCCACGATGATACGCGGATCTGCGGGATTCCGCTCGTCGGAGACGAAGATGCCCTTGCCGGTACTCCCGGCCTGCGCATCCGGGACGTAGATCACCATCTTGGGGATGGCCTCGTTGAACACACCCTTGTCGAGTTCGAGCACCAGTTCGTCGCGCAGCAGATTCAGCGCCACCTTCTTCAGATTGACGTTGCTCCAGGGCTGCCCCCATTGGGCGAGGACCAACGTCATGCCGCAGACCAATGCGGCGAACAGAAAGACCGGCCGAGAAAGCCGGAGCAGGCTGAGGCCCGCCGCGCGCATGGCCACGAGCTCCTTGTCGAAGGACAGGCGGCCGAAGGCCGTGATCGAGGCGATGATGCCGGCGATCGGCAGGGTCAAGACCAGGAACGACGGCAGCAAATGCGCGAAGACCTTGAGCACGGAGAGGAATCCTACGCCCTTGGTGACCAGCAATTCCACCAAACGCAGCAACTCCTTGGTGAGCATGACGAAGCAGAGGGCGCCCAGGCTGATGCTGAACGGGGAGAGGAGTTCGCGAAAAATGTAGCGATCGAGGATGGTGTGCAGCACGAGGGTCGTCGCGGTCCGAATTGTCTGCACTATAGAAGAGTCGATAGGGCTTGTAAACAGATCGGACGCCCGTTTGCGAAACTATCTGCTTGACAAGATTTACGGATGCATGGTACATGGCTGCGCACTTTTCAGCAGGTCAAGATGGGTCGGCTTGTTTATCGACTTAACGCCCCGCAGGAGCCTCTCGCGCTCGCCTCTCCGTATTCATTTTCTTCGTCATCATTGTCGGTGATTCGGCAGCCGGGTGGGCAAGTTCTGCGTATGTGCGTTAAGGAAAGGAGGACTGTGTGAAGACCAAAGGAACGGTGAAGTGGTTCAACGACCGAAAGGGATTCGGTTTTATCCGACTCGATAGCGGAGAGGACGTGTTCGTCCACTACTCGGCCCTGCAGGGTGACGGATTCAAGACCCTGAAGGAAGGCGAGAACGTGGAGTTCGACATTGTCCAGGGAGCCAAGGGGCCGCAGGCGGCGAACGTACTCAAGATGATGATCACCGCATCCTAAGATCTTCTCAGCCGACTCACGGCGACCTCCTCACTCGGAGCGGGGAGGTCGCTGGGTGCTCCTTCTTCCCGGCCGATTTCCCCTCCTGTTTCTCCCCCGGCGCGGTTTTCCCATTTGTTTGACAAAGATTTAGCAGACTGTTAGCGTTTAACCTCACAGTCCGAGTGGGGGACAGTCGTGCCCGTCGACCGCCGAACCGTCCTACAAAACGCCCAGTTGTTCGCGTCAAAAGGCCAGTTTGACGCGGCCATCGCCGAATGGAAGAAACTCACGGCGGATTCTCCGGCCGACGGCAGTATTTTCAACTCCATCGGTGACCTCCAACTGAAGCGTAACGCCTCCAGCGAAGCCATCACTGCGTTCTTGCAGGCCGCCGCCGCGTTCCGGACCGAAGGGTCCACGCTCAAAGCCATCGCCGCCTACAAGAAGATCCTCAAAGTCGACCCTTCCCGCTACGATATTTACCGGCATTTGGGCGACCTCAACGCCGAGCGCGGGCTGCTCAGCAGCGCCGTGCAGGACTACCTGACCCTCGGGAAGCACTATCTCAAAGAAGGGCGCACCAAGGAAGCCCTCGACGTCTATCGCAAAATCGTCTCGCAGGATCCCTCGAACCTGGATGCGCAACGCCAGGTCGCCGAGTTGTGCGTCCAGGAAAAACTCGGGGACGAAGCGATCCGCGTCTATCTGCAAGTGGGGCGCGAACGGTCGGCGCAGAACCGGTACGCCGAAGCCAAGGACGCCTACCTGGCCGTGCTGAAACTCGATCCGCAGAATGCGGAAGCCCAGGAAATCATCGATATGCTCCAGCGGGGCGGGGAGGCGCCGCTCACGCTCGCCAAGCCCGCGAAGCCGGCCGCGAATTCGGGCAAGTCGGGCGAGGGGACCGATCTCCTCTCCGAAGCCACCAGGCGCATCGACGAAGGTCAATATGCCGGGGCTGAAGCGATGCTCACGCAGTTGCTCAGCCGGGAGCCGGGTAACCCGCAGATTTGCCAATTGCTGGCACGCCTGCACCTGCTCCAGGGAAATGTCCAAGTCGCCTTGGGCGAATATCGATTCCTCGCCGGGGCCGCCCTGCGTGCGCAGGATTATTCGCTGGCCGAGTCCTTGATCATGGAGTTCTTGAAGGTCGAACCCGATTCGGTTCCGATCCTGGAGCTGTTCGGCGAACTCTTCGAAGAGCGGGGTGACGGCGCGACCGCGGCTCAACATTTCGGCCGGGCGGTTGAAATCTTATTGGAGCATCCGGAACCGGGCATGCCCACCCTGCCGGCCGAACTGTATGAGAAGGTCCAGGCCCTGGCACCGGGCAGCGCGATTGCCCGCAAACTTGCGCCCTCCTTCGATCCAGCGGCAACCGCTCAACCGGCGGCGGAAGAACCGGCAGCGGCCGCCACCGAGCCTCCTGCCGCGGCACCGGAATCAGTGCTCGCCCAAGAGGCCCCGGACGTCGAGCCGGCCATGCCGTTCCGGTTCATCGATCCGCTCCCGGGCGCCTCAGTTACGGCAAAGCCGGTTGCGGCAGCCTCGGCGGCGCCACCGCCGCCCCAACCGGCACCGGCGCCGCCGGCCGCAGTCCAAACGCCTGCAGCGGCGATCGCTGTGCCCGCGCCGCCTTCCGCGCCACCGGCTGCTCCGGCTCCGACGCCTCCCGCCGAGACGATCGACTCGGAAACGCGCTACTCCCTCGGCATGGCATACAAGGATATGGGGTTGCTCGACGAGGCGAAGGAAGAGTTCATGCTGTCGATGCAGGACTCGGGTTACTTTGTCGACTCCTGTTTGATGATGGCTTTGTGCTTGAAGGAGCAGGGCCAATCAGATCAAGCCATTCAACTCCTCGAGAAGTTGCTCGGGGATTCACGCTGTCGCGGAGGCAACGCGCAGATCGTGCGCTATGAGCTCGGATTGCTCTACGAAAAGGTCGGCTCAGTCGATCGAGCGATCGGTGTCTATCAAGCCATTCCCGCCTTCCACGACGTTCCTCAGCGCCTTGAGGCGCTCCGCAACCACGGGGCGAACGGCACGGCCCATCCGCTCCACAGCCCCGCACAGGGAGCCGCCCGCTCCGCGGGACGGTGACGCGCGTCCAGTTCGTATCTCCTCAAGCGTATTTCACCGTCTTGGAGCGTGCGACGCTTCACCCGTCACGAACCACACTCCTAGCCCACACGATTCGGTGCCGTCCTCCCGGCCAAGACCGCTGCAATGTTCTCCAGACAGATCATGCCCATCCTGATCCGCGTGGCCAGGGTGGCGGAGCCCAGGTGAGGCAGCAGCACGACCTGCGGAAGCTCGCGCAGGCCTGGATGGATCGCCGGTTCCTGCTCGAATACATCCAGCCCTGCCCCGGCGATGGTGCGACTGCGCAGGGCTGCCACCAGAGCCGCCTCGTCGACGACCGGACCGCGGCTGGTGTTGATCAGGAAGGCCGAGGGCTTCATGGCGGCCAGTTCCTTGGCACCGATCAGATGGCGCGTCTCTGCCGACAACGGCACGTGCAAGGAGAGGAAATCGGCCTCGCGCAGTAACTCGGGGAGCGTGCGTAGGTGCCACTCCGGTGGAATGCCGGGACTGGACTGACCCTGCCGGCTTGCATAGCGCACAGGCATCCCGAATCCGACCGCCCGCCGTGCAACGGCTTGGCCGATCCGTCCCAGACCGACGATTCCCAGTACGGCCCCCGACACATCGGTTCCCAACAGTTGCGTCGGCGCCCAGCCGGTCCAGGCGCCGCGTCGGACGAGGGCATCGCCTTCCGTCACCCGGCGGGCCACGGCCAGCATGAGGGCCCAGGTCAGGTCGGCTGTGGCATCGGTGAGGACGTCGGGGGTGTTGGTGACGACAATGTGACGGCGCGCCGCGGCGGCGAGATCGATGTTGTTATAGCCGACGGCATAGTTGGCAAGGATCCTGAGGCGCGGCGCGGCAGCGAGCAGCCGGTCGTCGACGTTGTCGGTGAGCAGGCAGATGGCGGCGTCGGCGTCTTGGAGCCCGTGTGCGAGCTCCTCTCGTGACGGCTGATCGTCGCTCGGCTCCCGGATCAACTCGTAGCGCTCGCGCGCCGCCTGCATGACGGCGTCCGGGAGGCGGCGTGAGATGTACAGACGAGGACGGCTCACCGGTGTTCCCTCGCAGGCGGGGGCATCTTAGCGAAATCACCGGCAGGCCACAACCGAGCAGGGGCTGAGAGCTGACGGCGTATAGCCTATCGCCTATGGCCTGAGATCCGGAAAGAATCATGACGGCTGTCCGTGCCGGAGGCCGTCAGCCATTTGCGATACGCTCTTCGATTCAGTGGCGGTCGTTTTCCTCATCCTGCTAGAATGCGACCGATCGCAACCACATCATGACGCTCGTCCTTCCTGATAAATCCACCTCCGTCGTGCGGGACCTTCGCCAACTGCTCGGCTCCGCCAAGGTTCAAAACGATTTTCCGACGCTGACTGCTTACGCGGTCGATGCCAGCATCTATCGGATGACGCCGCAGGCCGTCGTGCTCGCCGAATGCGAAGACGATATCGAGGCCACCATCCGGTTCGCCGCCGCGCGGGGCATTCCGCTGACACCCCGCGCCGCCGGCACGAATCTCACCGGTTCCGCCATCGGGGTCGGGGTGATCGTCGATATTTCGAAACTCAACCGAATCCTCGAGGTGAACGAAGCGGAGCGGTGGGCGCGGGTCCAGCCTGGGATCGTGCTGGCCGAACTCAACAAGCAGTTGGCATCCAGCCGGCTCCTGTTCGGGCCCGATCCCTCGAGCGGGGACATGTGCAAGCTCGGCGGGATGCTGGCCAACAATTCGGCCGGTCCGCACACGCTGGTCTACGGCGCGGTGAAGGACAATGTGTCGACGTTGCGGGTCTGTCTGCCCTCCGGCTCCTGGCTCGAGGCGTCGGCACTGCCCCTCGATGATCCGGCCTTCGCGAAGATCGCCGCGGACCATCCGGCGATCGACCCCCTCCTGCGCCTGATTCGCGAGCACCGCAGCCTGATCGACAGCAAGCGCCCGCTGGTGAGCAAGAACAGCTGCGGCTACAATCTCTTCGGGTTGGCCGACGGGCTCGACCGGGGCGTCCTGGACCTGCCCAAGTTGTTCGTCGGCAGCGAGGGTACGCTGGGCATCATGAGCGAGGCGAAGCTCACGTTGGTGCCCAAGCCGAAGGGGACGCTCACCGCCCTGATCCACTTCAAACATCTCGAGGAGGTCGGCGAGGCGATTCCGCACCTCCTGCGCCTGAAGCCCAGCGCGCTCGAAGTCATGGATGCCAATACGCTGGATCTGATCGGGCGAAGCAAACACGGGATTCCGGCCGACGCCGCCGCGACGTTGTTGGCCGAACTCGACACCCTCGACGACTCCTCCGATCTCCGCGCGCGCGCCGACCGGATGTCCGCCGTCTGCCGCACATACCGCCTCTGCGGCGATCTCACGGTGGCCTACGACAAGGATCGGCGGGATCAATTGTGGAAGGCCCGCAAGGCCCTGTACCCCACGCTCTACCGGTTTGATCCGCGAAAGAAGCCGATCAATTTCGTGGACGACGTGGTGGTGCCGGCCGGGCGGATCAGCGAGTTGATCCGCTACCTCGAGGAGTATTTCCGGGGTCGTCGCGTGCCGGTGGCGATCTTCGGCCACATCGGCAACGGCAACGCGCATATCGTGCCGCTGCTCGACGTGAACGACCGGCAGGACTTCGACAAGATGGTGGAGGCCTACCACGAGATCCACCAGGCGGTGCTGACGCGTTTCGACGGATCGATTTGCGGGGAACACGGCGACGGGCGCGTGCGGGCGGAGTACGTGCGCAAGATGTTCGGCGAGGAGCTGTACGATCTCTTCGTGAAGGTCAAGCGGACGTTCGATCCGGGCAACATGATGAATCCCGGCGTGAAGGTCAGCGACGCGCCGTTCACGCAACACATCGACTACACCAGGCTCTCCAAGTCCTGCGCCACCTGCGCCAAGTGCAATTCGGTCTGTCCCGTCTACGACGTGTTTCAGTCGGAGGACATGAGCAGCCGTGGCTGGTTCGAGATCGTGACCTCGAAGGACTACAGCTATCTCAACTCGCAGCGGGTCGTGGAGGCTTGTCTCAACTGCAAATCGTGTCGAACGATCTGTCCGGCTGGGGTCGATGTGTCGGAGTTGATCCTTCGCCGTCGTGCCGAGCAGCCCAATCAGGGGACACGCTGGATGTTCGCGTTGCAGCGCAGGCTCTCGATATTTGAAGCGATACTTAAGTTTCTGGCGAGGACCCAGAGCCTGTGGGACCGACGTCCGATCCGGAGGGCGCTGGAGCGCATGGCGGCACCGATGTTGCGGCGCATCGCACCGACTGCCGCGCTGCCGGCCGATCTCCGCTTGCCGCGGCTGGCCTCCCGCCGGCTCCGTGAGCGTTATCCGGAACTCACCAAGATGCAGGGGCAGGGGGAGGCGGGACGGGTGGCCTACTTCCATGGCTGCGCTGCCAATTATTTCGACGACGGGGTCGGAGATGCGGTGATCGCGGTCTTGCGGAAGCATGGGGTGGAACCGGCGCTGCCGCCGCAACGTTGCAGCGGGACGCCCATCGAAACCTATGGCCACATGGATCTGGTACGTGAAGATGCCCGTTTCAACCTCGCGTCCCTCGGTGGGTACGACAAGGTGGTCACCGGCTGCGCCTCCTGCACGTTGATGCTCAAGGATTACGTGAAGTTATTCGATGACCCGGAACAGAAAGCGGCGGCTGAGCACCTGGCGCGAAAAGTGGTCCATGTGGCCGAGTTCGTCGCCTCGTCGGGACGGAAGCCGGTGATGGGGGCGGCGGGCGATGGACTACGCCGGCTCACCTACCATTCCTCCTGCCATCTCCGTGCGGCGGGTGTCACGAAAGAGCCGCGTCAGTTGTTATCTCAGCTTCCCGGCACGGAGTTCGTCGAGATGACGGATGCCGATCGCTGCGCCGGGGGAGCCGGGACCTACCTCGTCAAGAATTACGATACCTCGCAGCGGATCTTCGAGAGGAAGCGGCGCAACATCGAACAAACCGGCGCCGACACCGTGGCGACCAGTTGCCCGGCCTGCATGATTCAATTGAACAACGGACTACGGGGAGCGGTGAAGGTGAAGCACATCGCCCAGGTCCTCCAGGAGGCCTATGAAGCCGGGGAGCGTGAGCCGGCGGAGCACAGGGGATCGTCGACATGAGGTTTCGCAAGGTGGATCTCATCTTCGTAGGGCTGGCTCTCTGCGTGGTGGGAGGGGTGGCGCTCCTGCCGAGTCCGCGCGACCGCAACCCGAAAGTGCCGGCCACGGCGGAGCATCTGCGCATCACGAATGAAAAAGATTGTCTCGGCTGTCATCAGCCGGGGGCTGCGCGTCCCATGCCGGCGCAACATCCGAAGCGCCAGGACTGTTTGCATTGCCATGCAAGGGCACAATCGTAACCCGCGCATCGCCTACAGCCAACGGCGTATGGGGGAAGCACGACCCTCGCTTTTCCTGCTATAACCTATGGGCCATCAGCCATTCCCCCGTTCACTTTTGGAGACCGCCGATATGGTGAAAATTCTCATCTTGGGACCGACGCTGCAGGCGCGGGTTCCTGAAACGGATATGGAACTCGAGTTGGACCAGCCCATGCCGGTCAAGCAACTCTTGGCGAGCCGGCAAGAAGAATTGGGCCCGCTGTTGCCGATTGCGCAACAAGGGGAACTGATCGTGACGGTGAACAAGAAGGTCGGCACGTTGGACTCGTTGGTAAAGGACGGCGACGTGTTGAAACTGTCGCATCAATCCCGCGCCTCCTACGATGGGACCCGCGACATCCCGAGCTGAACCGCGATAGACCCAGCCCCCGAACAGCCTTGGCCCCATCGCGCGTGATTCCTCTCCCCGACGCCCGTCGCAGGATACGCTAGGGTTAGGCCCAGTGCCCTCCCACAGCCATCGGCCATAGGCTGACGAATAGCAGACGGTCAGTCGTCATCCTGCCGGGAGTGGGTCCTATGCGGCTTCTGTTTCGATCCATGTATGGCGCCGTCCTCCTGAACTTGACCTTTGCAACGGGGCCGGGAAACCAGTTCCTCCAGGCTCAAACCCCGCCTCCGGCGCCGGGCTCGGAACCTAGTCCGCGGCCGCCGACCATCGATCCGGGAATCGTGCAGCGGCCCAAGATCGTGCCGCCCCCGAAGGCCGTCGTGGTGCCGCCGGTCGTCGATCCTGGAATGGCGGTCGATCCGGAAACGCGGGAGCCGCATGAACGTAAGCCGGTCGTCCCCAAAGAAGGGGAAACTCCGACCCCGCCACCGGCCCCGCCGCACGAGCCCATTCCGATTCCGCCCCGCACGCCTGCACCGACTCCATAGTAATGGAGGGGTGCCGGTACTCTATGGAAAGTGTGGCAATCGATCACCTGCACCATGAATGAACGGAGGTCGTGATGAGGGTTGTGACAAACGTCGAGGGGAATCCAGCTGAAGGCTATCGCGTCGTGGGCGATATCGTGGGGACAACGACCCGTCAGTTCGGGCCGGAGGACTGCGCGCTGGACGTCGCGATCGAAATGGTGACGAGCCATATCAGCGGCGCACCGGTCGTCGGCCGAGACTATGAATTTCTCGGCTTCATCAACGAGGGCGACATCATCCGCGCGATCGATCGTGGAACCGACCTCCGACGCGCCCAGGCGCGCGACATCATGAACTCCGCCTTCGTAGCGGTGAAGGAGGATACCTCGCTGACGAGCGTCGCCCGGCTCTTCGAGATGGGGTTCCAGATCCTGCCGGTGGTGCAGGACGGCAAGGTGACGCGCAGCATCACACGTCACGATTTGCTGCGCGCGCAACTGGGCCTCGGGCCGTCGGTCGACGAAGTCTAGACGAAGCTGAATCAGGCCTGCGATGCCGACAGGTATCTCGTGCAGCGTATCCCATGGTGAGAAGAGCGAATCGCGCCGGGCCGAATGCTGCGTGTCTGCTTGCCGCCGTCACCCAGGCCGGCGCTTGGCGCGATTGGTCGGGACGGCGGTGAGGGGATCGTCAGGCCAGTGGTGCTTCGGATAGCGTCCGCGCAATTCCTTCTTCACCTCGAGATAGGCGGATCGCCAGAAACTCGACAAATCCTTGGTGACCTGCACCGGTCTCCCGGCCGGCGACAAGAGGTGCACCATCACCGGGACCTTGCCGCCTGCAAGCCGCGGTGTCTGCTGGCAACCGAACATCTCCTGCAGCCGCACCGCCAACACCGGGCATTCTCCTGCCTCATAGTCCAATCGGATAGGGGACCCGCTCGGGACCGTGAGGTGGGTCGGCGCCATCCGCTCCAACTCTTGGCGTTGTTGCCAAGTCAGGAGGCTCTCCAACGGGGGTCTCAGGTCGAGCCGCCGCACCTGCGCCAGGCTGGTGATTCCCGTGAGGAACGGACCGAGCCAACGATCGAGTCCCTGCAGCAACGCCCCGTCCGAGACATCGGGCCAACCCTGGTCCAGGCGATGCAGGAACAGGACACGGGCTTGCCACTGCCGAAGTTCGGCCGTCCAGGGTAAGGAGTGGATGCCGGCTTGGGTCACACCGGACAGCAGCGCCGCCGTCATCTGTTCCGGGTCCGGATCCGGGAGCCCACGGTCTTCCAGCACGAGCTGCCCCAACCGTCGCTGTCGTCTCGCGCGGACGGTTTCGCTTCTGCCGTCCCATTCCAACAGATCGACTACGCGGATCTGGTCGCTGCAATGCCGTTCGAGTTGGGCCGCGGTGATCGGCGCAGCAAGCACCACGCGGGCCCAGTCGCCCGCGCCATCCACCCGGGCGATCACCAGGAATGGTTCCTCGGAGAGGCTGTCGACCGTGTGGAACGAGGCGCCGCGGCCGTTCGCGAGACGGTACCGCCGCTCGGTCCCGGGCAGTCGCTGCGCAACGCGATCGGGATAGGCGAAGGCCAACAGGGGCCCGAGGCATTCGGGGGACACCGCCTTGGTCGGGCCGTCCGGCAGTTGATGGTGCCAGTGTTCCGCAGCCCGATGGATCCGCTGGGCGATCGCGCGATTCACGGTCGCGCCGGCCGGATGCAGGCCGCCATGCAACGCTTCAAGCCGAACCCGCAGATCGGTATTCCGCCAGCCCGGGCTTCCCTGCAGGAGATCCCGCTCGCTCAGCAGCGCCGCGATTTCACAGGCCGGCTGCTTCCAGCCGAGCGGCACGGACTTGACCATCATATGGGCCAACCGCGGGTGTACCGTGACATGCGCCAATTGACGGCCGTGCGCCGTCAAGCCGCCTTCCGGATCGAGCGCCCCCAACTGTACGAGTACCTCTCGAGCCTGAGCCAACGGACCGGCCGGCGGCGGATCGAGCCACGACAGTTCCCCCGCGTCCTTCGCGCCCCATTCGGCCAGGTCCAGCGCGAGCGGTGCCAAATCCGCCTCGAGAATCTCCGGTGCTCGGTGGGGCAGCAGCGCCTGTTGCTCGGCCGCGGTCCAGAGGCGATAGCAGACTCCCGGTTCCGTTCGGCCGGCACGTCCGCGCCGCTGGTCCGCGGCATCCAGTGTCACGCGTGCGGTCTCCAGTCTGGTGAGCCCGGTCCGGGGATCGAAGCGGGGCACGCGCGTGAGCCCCGCATCGATCACCACGCGAACCCCTTCGATCGTGAGGCTGGTTTCGGCAATCGAGGTGGCAAGGACGATCTTGCGGCGATTCGGAGGGGCAGGCCGGATCGCCTCGTCCTGTGCCGCTTGAGGAAGGTCTCCATGCAACGGGGCGATCGTGACGTCCGGGCCGATCCCGGTTTCCAGCAGTTGCCGCTCCACGCGCCGGATCTCGGCCATGCCCGGCAGGAAGACCAACAGACTGCCAGACTCCCGCGCTAAGGCCTGGGTGATCGTCCGGACCACCGTCGGCTCGATTGGTCCCGCCACCGGCCGGTCGAGCAGATGGGTCGCGATCGGGAATTGCCGTCCCGGGCAAGTGATGGTCTCGGCCTCCGACAACACCCGTGTCACCGAAGCGCAATCCAACGTGGCCGACATCACGAGCAGGCGAAGGTCCGGGCGAAACAGGCGTTGCGCCTCGCGGGCCAAGGCCAGTCCGAGGTCGGCTTGGAGGCTGCGTTCATGAAACTCGTCGAAGATGACGAGGCCGTAGGCTTCCAATGAAGGGTCCTGCTGCAGCAACCGCGTGAGGATGCCTTCCGTCACGACCTCGATCTTTGTGGCCCGGCCGACGTTCGTATCGTGACGGATGCGATACCCGACGGTGCGCCCGACCGGCTCGCCCATCTGCTGCGCCATGAAAGTCGCGGCCGCGCGCGCGGCCAGGCGTCGAGGTTCCAGCATGACGATCTTGCGGCCGGCAAGCCACGGTTCCCGGAGCAAGGCCGGGGGAACGCGCGTGGTCTTGCCCGCGCCGGGCTCGGCGGTCAACAGGAGATTGCGGCCGGTCGCCAGCGAGCGGCGCAGTGCGGGCAAGGCCTCTTCTATTGGCAGGCGGTCCATGATAGGGTGCGTCTCCGGAAGGGAGCTTATCACACAGATCTACCCGCGTTGAGGAGGATGGTGAAGCGTCGCTCCTGAAGCGCAGTCCGTACGGAGAGTCAGGACGATCCGATTCCGCTTTCCGCAAACTATGAGCGACGAGAGACGATCGACGGGAGATCTAACGATGCCTCAGCTTGTATGGACGAACACGAAACCGAAGGCATCCGGCTGGTATTGGTGGCGCGGGCTGGAACGGGACACGGAGCCTCTGATCGTCTACGTCGACGAAGTCGGGTATTTCCAATGGCCAGACGGCGCCTCCCAAGAGGTCGGCCTCACCAAGGGCGAATGGGCCGGTCCGCTCGAACTGCCGGCCGAACCTTGATCCCCATCGCTCCGGTTCCGTGCCGGTTCTCCTTCTAGGCAAGACTTGCCGCCTCCTGTTCCCCCGTTTTCCTTTCTCCGCACCTGTGCGGTTCTGCCTCTCACCACGCGCAGCCCTCATCGCGATCACGATGAGGCGTCGACCTGGTCAAGAATTCGCAAAAATTTTCCGATAGAGAGGCGCGTCACCTGAGACGACGCGCTCAGTCCCCGTACCTGACGACGTCGGGATCATCGCCGCCAATCCCGCGATGATGCCCGCCCGTTCTTTCCCCGTCACACGATGAGGGCTCCAGGAGAGCCGTCGGACCGATGGAGGGCCGGGTCGGACGTTCGTCGGCGATCCTGCGGGGTCCATCCTGTCTCCGGGCCGGTGGCGGGGCCGGGATCGAGTTCGGAGGAGTCGGTGCTGATGTTCAAACGCATGAAAGATTGGCCCATCGGCATTCGTGTCGGGGGCGGTTTCGGATTTCTGATCCTCGGGATGGCGGCGATTGCCTACGTCGGCTGGAGTCACCTCGGCAAGGTCGAAGAGAACGCCAGGGAGATCTATGAAGAAACGGCGATTCCTGGGACGGAGTTGGCCAAGATGTCGACGGATCTCCTGCGCTATCGCAACCGGGTGATCCATGCGATGGGCGCGTCGTCCGCCGAAGACTTCGCCGAGTTCACCCAGGACCTGCCTGCATTGGAGGCGCGCGTCAACCAGACGCTGCTCGATTACAAGGCCAAGCAGTACAAGCTCGGTGCGAGCGCCGACCGGTCCGCGACACATATGCGGGTCTTGCAGGAAACGTTGAATTCCTATTGGGCATTGGACCATCGGACGGTCGATCACCTCCGTCAGGCGTGGAAGACGGGCAACGCCCAGGAGGGCGAGCGGTTGCGCGGGGCCGCGCGGCAGAATGCGTTTATTGCGGCCGGGCCGGCGTTGGATGCGAGCGCGCAGGCGTTGGACGATGTGCTCCATACGCTCCGCGAGTTTGCCCATGGCCAGAACGACGACGCCGTGGCGAACAGCCGCAATGCCTCGCGCGCGCTCTGGCTCGTGTTGCTGGTCTGCGCGTCCTGCTCGTTCCTCCTCGGGTCGTTCATTACGCGGGGCGTCAAGGTGCCGGTCGATCGGGTCAATGCCGCGCTCGCCGACATCGGTCGGGGCGATCTCACGCGCCGGGTCACGCAGGACAGCAAGGACGAAATGGGCGTGCTGGCCTCCAACATGAACCAGTTCGTCGAACGCCTCCACGGCACGATCGCGCAGGTGGCGCAGGCGGCCAAGGTGCTGGCCTTCGATTCCAGCGCCCTGTCGGAAGTCAGCCGCGCGGTGAAGTCCGGAAGCCAGGAGCAGAACGGGCAGGCCGCTTCGGCCGCCTCGGCCGTGGAGGAGATGTCGGCCACGGTGGGAGACTTGGCGCGGAACGCACAGGACGTCAGCAGGATGGCCGAGGAATCGTCCAAGTCCGCGGAGACCGGAGGGTCGGTCGTGTCGGAAGCTATCAAGCAGATGGGAGACCTGCATCGATCGGTGCAGGAGACGGCCGGCAAGATCTCGCTGCTCGGCCAGCGGTCGCAGGAAATCAGCGCGATCGTGAAGGTGATTACCGACATCGCCGACCAGACCAACCTATTGGCCTTGAACGCGGCCATCGAGGCGGCGAGGGCCGGGGAGCAGGGCCGCGGCTTTGCGGTGGTGGCGGACGAGGTTCGGAAGCTCGCCGAGCGGACGACGAAAGCGACATCGGAGATTTCCGACATGATCGCCGCGGTGCAGCGCGACACGACGGATGCCGTGGCTGCGATGGAAGACGGCCGCACCCGCGTGGAGCATGGGGTGACGTTGGTGAACGAGGCGGGACAACACCTGAAGAAGATCCTGACCAACGCCGACCGGGTGACCGAGATGGTTCGCCACATGGCTGGGTCGATCGCGGAGCAGAGCCGGGCGGCCAACCAGGTGGCGCGCAACGTGCAGACCGTCGCGTCGATCAGCAGTCAGAACGAAATGAGCGCGGAGCGGGCCCATACGGCGACGGCCCAGCTGTCCACCATGGCGACGGGGTTGAGCGAGTCCATTCACCAGTTCAAGTTCGTCGCGTTGCGCGGGGGCGAGGAGGCGGAGGGTGCGGTGCCCGAGCCCCATCGCCCGGCGGCCTGATGCAAGCCCAGGCATCGGCGGCTCACATCCGTCCCGCCGGATTGCAGGTGACGCCTTCAGGGCCGGTCGGGTAGACTGGCCCCCATGGCGCAGCCCCCGTCAGGCAATTCAATCGGTCCCGCCGCCCTGCCGCCTTCCTGCGAGCAGGCTCTGCTCGAACGCTTCCTGAAAGCCGAGGCCATGGCCCTGTGGGCCGTGCGCTCGGCCAAGCGTCGCGACATTCCCCGCCACGTGCAAACCTTCCTCGATCGGCACGAGGCGGACGAGGAAGAGCATCTCCGCCGCTTCGAACTCATGCTCGAGAAGGCCCCGCGTGAGCGGACGGAGCTCCCGCAGGTGCCGGCCAACTGGGAAGCGCTGGCGGTGCAACTCTTCGGGTACGAGGCCTTGGGGCTCGAGTTCGCCAAACTGCTCGCGTCGATCCGGCCGGACCTCGGGGAGATTCTGCAGGACGAGGTGGTGCACGTGGAATTCTTCGAGCGGGAGTTGCGCAAGATTCTGGACACCGGAGGCGGCAGGGCGAGGCAGGCCCACGTGACGGCGGCGGCTTGGTGGAAGAAACTGCCCCGGACCGTGGATCGTTACCTCGGCGACGAGAGCCTGGCGCCTTACCGTGTCGAGCTTGCCCGGCGGATCCTCTCCGCCGTTGAACATCGTTTCACGTCGCTCGGTCTGCTGGGAATGGAACCGGAAGGCCGGAACGTCCAACCCACCGGTTCCTGATCCGTTTAGAACTGCAGATTGGCGTTGATCGCCGCCAGCACCTGGTTCTTGTTCAACCCGTCGTTATAGGGCGAACGCTGCCCGTCGAACCAATCGGCCCGCACTTCCGGCCGGAGGAGCACGTTCGGGTGCGGCCGGTAATTGAGGCCGGCGCTGAGCGAATAGAACGAACCGGCGAAGGGACCCAGGTTGGGGTTCCCGCGAACCGGGTTGCCGCCGACTCTGGTACCGGCCTCGTCCCGCATCCATTCAACCCGCAGGCCCGCCCGCCACTGCTGCGCGAACCGGTAGTAGAGATAGTTGTCGATCCCGTACCAACGAGCCGTGCCGCCGTCCACCTTGCCTTGGTCCTGATAGGCGTAGTGGTGATGGAAGACGTATTCCCAGCGCTCGGCGGGATGCGCCGTGAAGATCAGGCTGTAGCGCGTCCGGGTTTCGAACTGCGTGGCGACCGCGCTCGGTTCGCTGCCGGTCACCACCGCGAGTTGCAACGACCAGAGATTCTCCGGCGCCGTGTACTTGATGCTCGCGAGGCCGCTAGCGGTTTCCTTCGTGCGATCCAGTGAGTCCCAGCCGTTGACCACGCCGCCCTGCAGGGTCAGTCGTTCATTCACGTTCCAGGTGGCCAAGCCCCCCCAGTGGGTGAACGGTCCGGCGAATTGATAGGCGAACGACTTGGAATAGAAGAAGTTGTTGATCGCCGGCACGCCTTCATAGCCGATGATCGTATAGAAGTGGCCGAGCTTGACCGAGAACTTCTGGTTGCCGATTTCCGCATAGGCCTGAGGAATCGCGAGGCCGTAATGCTGGCCCGCCTCATTCCACCGCTGAGTGCCGTTGGCGTGGCGCTCGACCCCGTTGCTCTGAGTCAGGAAGAAATCATAGCCATACATCACGTCGACGCGGCCGCCGATGCCCCAGTCGCCGGCGGTGGCGGTGAGCGGCTTGTCGAACACCAGGTAGAGCTGATTCAACTGCGGGATATCGCGGTCCACCGCGTTGTAGGGGCCGTTGAAATGGCTCCGCGGGCCGGTGGCATTGTAGGTGTAGCCGCCGTCGATCCAGCCACGGACACGCACGAAGCCGTCCTGCGGGAAGAACCGGTGGATACCCTTGTCATCCGGCCGCAGCAGGTCGTCGGTCCAATGCGCCCCCGCGGCTGGATTACTCTCGCCCCCTGCGCTTTGCGCCCGGGCCTCGCCGGCCCCGGCCGTCGCGGCGCACAAGCATGCTGCCAGAAATGCCGTCATGAGTCGCTGAGACATCGTGGTCCTTTCTCCTCGTGAAACGTTCGACGGATTGATTGAAGACTCCGCGGCGGAAGGTAGGTACGTGAACCGGCCTAGAGGGAACCGAGTGGAACGGCTCCGCTCTTCATCACCAAACATCCATGCGCGCAAGAGCGGCGGGAGTGTAGCAAGCCGGTTGAGCGTGGAAAATCGGGCGGAGTCTTTACTGAAATACCCTGGGGGGAGAGTCCCGGTGGAGCGGCGCTGAAGTTGACGAGGAGAGAAACCCTACGACGCCGCCGGTACGAGCCCGCCGACGACACCCATCTTGCGGAACTTCTGATCGCGTTGGGCGAGGAGCTGATCGGTCGAGAGGTCACAGAGAGGATAGAGTTGATTCGTGAGGGCCTTGGCGACACGGTCGGCGACGGAACGAGGCTCGCGATGCGCGCCTCCCAATGGCTCCGGGATGACTTCGTCGACGATCCCCAGGCCGACGAGATCTTGCGCCGTCATTTTGAGGGAGGCCGCCGCATCGGGCACCTTGGCAGGATCGTCGTACAGAATCGCGGCGCAGCCTTCGGGAGAAATCACGGAGTAGACGGAATGCTCCAGCATGAGAATGCGGTCGCTGACGCCCAGCGCTAGGGCCCCGCCGCTGCCGCCTTCGCCGATGACGATCGAAATGATGGGCACCGACAACCGGGACATCACCAGGAGATTGCGGGCGATGGCTTCCGCTTGGCCGCGCTCTTCGGCGCCGATGCCGGGATAGGCGCCGGGCGTATCGATGAAGGTGACGATGGGGCGGTTGAACTTTTCCGCCAGGCGCATCAGGCGGAGCGCCTTGCGGTAGCCCTCCGGGTTGGGCATACCGAAGTTGCGCTGCATCCGTTCCTTGAGCGTCTTGCCCTTTTGATGGCCGATGATCATGACCGAGCGGTCGTTGAAGCGGGCGAAGCCGCCGACGATCGCGCGATCGTCGCCGAATCCGCGGTCCCCGTGCAATTCCATGAAGTCGCGGCACAGTTCGCCGATGTAATCCAGCGTGGTCGGGCGCTGCGGGTGCCGGGCCAGTTGGGTGCGTTGCCAGGGGGTCAGGCTGCTGTAGAGTTCGTGCTCGACTTGGGCCAGCTTCGTGCGGAGCTTGCGGATCTCGTCCTGGGTGCCGGCCTTGGGTGATTCGGCGGAGGCCAGCTTCTCGATCTTCTCTTCGAGTTCGCGGATCGGTTTTTCGAAATCGAGATAGTCTCTCATGTGGAAGTCCCCATTAAGGGTCTAACCCAGGTTTCCGGTCAGGATACCAAAGTAATAGTGCCTTTGCCTAGCACTTCCTCAATATCTGCCACAAAGTGTTCGCTGGGAGTGATCTTCACGTCCGGGAGCGGAGCCGTATGGGCCTCCAGGGTCGGGCTCACGACCATGATCAAAGAGACGCTGGAGGAGCCGGGATATTTTTGGAACACCTGACGCAGAATCGGCAACCGGGTCGGCATGCCCGGGGTATCGGCCAGGCGGATGGTGACTTTGGAAATGTTCTTGTTCTGCAATTCGGCCAAGGGTTCGATCTTGCTGCCGCGCAGCTTGGTCCCTTTGTCGCCCCGATCCACCGTGCCCGTAAGCCTGACGACTCGTTCGGGGACGATCAGATCGGCGCTTTCCCGATAGAGGTCGGGGAAGGCTATCACTTCTACCATCCCGTGTAAATCCTCCAGCGTGATGTAGGCCATGCGGTCGCCTTTTTTCGTCAGCATGCTCTTCACGGCCGTGATGATCCCGCAGAGCTTCACCTCGCGCCCGTCCGGGACGTTGCCGACCTGCTCGGTGGTCGTGGTGGCGAAGAGGCGGATCGCGGCTTCGTAGCGGGCGAGCGGGTGGGCGCTGATGTAGAAGCCCGTCAGTTCTCGCTCGTACTTGAGCATCTCGCCCTGACTCCACTCCGGCACGTCCGGCAGTGTCGGCTCGTCAAGGGTTGGGGTCGAGCCGGGCAGCTCGTCGCCGAAGATGCTGGTCTGCCCCATCGCGCGTTCTTTCTGGATCGTCGCCCCTTCCTCCATCGCCTGGTCGAGCACGGCCATGAATTGCGAGCGGCGCCCGCCCATCGAATCGAACGCGCCGGCTTTGATCAACCCTTCCATCATCCGCTTGTTGACCTTGTGCATGTCGGCGCGGCGGCAGAAATCGAAGAACGACCGGAAGGGGCCGGTCTCGTTCCGGATCTCGATGATGGATTCGACGGCGCCCTCGCCCACGTTCTTGATCGCCGCGAGGCCGAAGCGAATCCCGCCGTCCACGACCGCGAAGTACTTTTGGCTCTGGTTCACGTCGGGCGGCAGCACCGGGATGCCGAGCCCGCGGCATTCCGTGAAGTAGCCCACGATCTTGTCGGCGTTGCCCATGTCGCTCGTCATCAGCGCCGCCATGAACTCGGTCGGGTAGTGCGCCTTCAGATAGGCCGTCTGGTAGCAGACCACCGCATAGGCCGCCGCATGCGACTTGTTGAAGCCGTAGCCGGCGAACTTCTGAATCAGCTCGTAGAGTTTGTCCGCCTTCTTTTCCTGGATCTTCTTGCCCTTGGCGCCTTCCAGGAACTGCACGCGCAGCTTTTCCATCTCCTCGGGCTTCTTCTTCCCCATCGCGCGGCGGAGAATGTCGGCTTGTCCGAGCGAGAACCCGGCCACCTTGTTGGCGATGGCCATGACCTGTTCCTGGTACACGATGACGCCGTACGTGTCCTTCAGGATCGGCTCGAGTTCCGGCGTCTCGTAGGTGATCGGGATCTTGCCCTGCTTGCGCTTGATGAAGTCGGGGATCAGGTCCATCGGACCGGGGCGATACAGGGCGATGATGGCGATGATGTCCTCGAAGCGATCCGGCTTCAGGCCCGTCAGCAGGTCGCGCATGCCGGAGCTTTCCAACTGGAACACGCCGGTGGTCTTGCCGGAGGAAAGCAGGGCGAAGGTGTCGGCATCGTCGAACGGCAACCGATCCACGTGCAGCGGCGGTTGATCCGGTCGTCCTTCGTTCACCAGCCGCTCCGCCCGGCGAATCATCGTCAGGGTCTTCAAGCCGAGGAAGTCGAACTTCACGAGCCCGATCTTCTCGACGTCGCCCATCGAATACTGCGTGACGATTTCGTCCTTGGGGCCCTTGTAGAGGGGGACGTGCTCCGTGAGCGGCTGGTCGGAGATCACGACGCCGGCGGCGTGGGTCGAGGCATGGCGCGCGAGCCCTTCGAGCGACTGCGCGACCGACATCAGCTCGCGGACCTTCGGGTCCTTGTCGACCAGTTCCTTCAGGCGCGGCTCCTGTTCGAGCGCCTTGTCGAGCGTGATCTTGAGGTCGTCCGGCACCAGCTTTGCGATGCGGTCCACTTCGGCATAGGGCATCTCGAGCACGCGGCCGACGTCGCGGATCGCGGCCTTGGCCTTCATCGTCCCGAACGTGATGATCTGCGCGACGTGGTCTTCGCCGTACTTGTGGATCACGTAGTTGATCACCTCGTCCCGGCGATCCATGCAGAAGTCCATGTCGATATCCGGCAGGGACACGCGCTCGGGATTGAGGAACCGTTCGAAGAGGAGCGAGTAGACCAGCGGGTCCAGGTCCGTGATGCGCAGGGCATAGGCCACGAGGCTGCCGGCCGCCGAGCCGCGGCCCGGTCCGACTGGGATGCCGCGCGAGCGGGCGAACTTGATGATGTCCCACACGATCAGGAAGTACCCGGCGAATCCCATGGAGCAGATCACCGCCAGCTCTTCCTTCAGCCGCAGTTGGTAGACCTGCTCGGGAACGGCACTCGGCCGTTCCTTCAGTCGCGCCGCGAGGCCGCCCTTTGCCAACTGCTCCACATAGGATTCACGGGTGAAGCCCTCCGGCACCTTGAACTGCGGCAGATAGGTTTTGTTGAGCGCCAGCTCCAGCGTGCAGGCCTCGGCGATCTTCACCGTGTTCGAGACCGCGGTCGGCAGTTCCTTGAACTCGCGCAGGATCTCCTCCGTCGACTTGACGTAGAGCTGATCCGTGTCGAACTTCATCCGGTTCGGATCGTTGATGGTCTTGCCGGTCTGGAGGCAGAGCATCAGGTCGTGCGGGCGGGAGTCTTCCTTCTTGAGGTAGTGGCAGTCGTTCGTCCCGGCCAGGGGAATGCCGAGCTTCTTATGGATCTCAAGCAATCCTTCATTCGCGATGCGCTGGTGCTCGAGCCCGTTCGCCTGGAGTTCGAGGTAATAGTTGTCTTTCCCGAAAATCTCGCGATATTCGCCCGCGACCCTGGTCGCGCCCTCTAAGTCTTTTTGTCCGATGAGGTACGCAACTTCGCCGCTCAAGCAGCCGGAGAGGGCGATCAGTCCCTCGCTGTGCTGCTGGAGAATCTCTTTATCCATCCGAGGTTTGTAATAGAATCCTTCAAGGTACGCTTTGCTCACCAGCTTGACGAGGTTCTGGTATCCCTTGAGGTTTTGCGCGAGCAGAATCAGGTGGTAGTAGTCGTTGTGGGCGAGGCCGCTGTCCTTGGCCAGGCGGCTGCCGGGCGCCATGTAGGCTTCGCAGCCGATGATGGCCTTGACCCCCGCATCCTTCGCCTTTCGGTAGAACTCCACCGCCCCGAACATGTTGCCATGGTCGGTCATGGCGACGGCCGGCTGGCCGAATTCCTTCACGCGCTTCACGAGCGGCTCGATTTGGTTCGCGCCGTCGAGGAGGCTGTACTGGGTATGCAGATGGAGGTGGACGAATTGGGATGACATAAACGTGGAAAGGGTTGAGCGGATTCTAAGAGTGTGAGGTGGGGAAGTCAAACCGGGAGAATGAGGGAAGGGGCGGGATGGTGGCCTGCCTTGCTCGCTGCCCGCGCACCAAGACTCAGTTGGAATGGTCATGTTAGGGGCGGTGCTCGGCCAATGCGCGCAGTGGCAGGCTACCATCCTGCCCATCGCGAACCAGCTCCTCCCAATTACAGGAGGGGGTGACGAGCAAGCTAGGAAGGAGCATTGGTATGGCGGTGCTCGCCCGGAGTGCGCACCGCCTGGTGCGCGGGGTCGGGCGGGTGTGGTTGTTGCCGCAGGGGATGACCGCAACTACCCGGCCCCTGGTGGATTCATCTCATCCCGATAGGGGGAAGAGGAGGCAGCAAGCTCGGAAGGACCATTGGTAGGCGGCTGTGGTCTTTCCCGGGTAAGAGCGCGTCCCGGCGCGCCGGGGGTTGGGTGGGTGCAATTGATGCGCGCACGGGCGAGCCACCGGCCCGCCCCATCGACGCGCCGTCTCATCCCAGTATAGGTGTCCGGATCTGCCTTCATGCATCACTTGAAGTTCAGCCTCCGTCGCTTGAAGTTTGAAAAGTCCCGGCTGGTACCTAGATGATCCTGCCGGTTTTGGTGGATTTGTCCACGGGCTGTCGGTACACTGGCGCCGGCAAAATCCGGTCGTGTAGGGGGCGCCGTCGATGCCGCGCAACGATCAGGCCGTGCGCCTGTTGGTCATCCTCAAACACCTCGAAGCGTCCCGGCTGGGCCTGACGCTGGAGCAACTCAGGGACTTGCTCGCGCCCGGCTCCACGCGCCATCCCCGCACCCTCCGTCGCGACCTAGCCGCGCTGGAAGAGGCCGGCTATCCGCTCGTCACCGACCGGGTGAACGGCCGCACGACCTGGCGCCTGATGGAAGGGGTGCGGAACGCGCCCGGGCTCCGCTTCTCGCCGACCGAACTGATGGCGCTCACGTTCACGCGCCGCCTGATCACCCCGCTCGAAGGCACCGAACTCCACACCTCGCTCCAGTCCGCGCTGGGGAAAGCGGCCGCGGCGCTGCCGCCGCATGGCGTGGCGCTGGTCCAGCAGCTCGACGGGACCTTCACCGTCGGGCTCGGCCCGCATAAACGGTACCGCCGACATCGCGAGACGATCGACCGGCTCGCGCGGGCCATCGCCGACAAGACCGCGATCCAGATGCGCTACGACTCCGCCTCGCGCGGCCGCACGACCAGGCGCGAGGTCGATCCCTACCGGCTCTGGTATGCGGCGGGCGGGCTCTACCTGATCGGCTACTGCCACCTGCGGCGAGAGCCGCGCATGTTCGCGGTCGAGCGCATCAAGTCCGTCACGCCCACCGACCATCCCTATCAGGTGCCGCTCCATTTCGATTTCGACGCCTTCGTGCAGGACGCGCTCACGGTGATGCGGGGGCCGAGGATCGAGGTGCAGTTGGAGTTCGACCGCGCCACCGCCGCCTGGGTGAAGGACCGCGTCTGGCACCAGACTCAGACACTGACCCGATTGAAGGGCGGCGGCCTGCGCATGACGCTCTCGGTGGCGGACAGCCGCGAGCTGATCGGCTGGATCTTGAGCTTCGGCGGCGGCGTCCGCGTCGTGAAGCCGGACACCTTGCGCGAGGCAGTGCGAGAGGAGGCGCGAAAGATCGCGACAGGAACCTAGGTGGACGACGGGTTAGGAATCGGTCGGGGTGAACAGCCCCAATCCGGGAATCTTCTTGAAATGGGCATCGAGTGTGTAGACTCGGCACTTGTGGATCAGGGCCATGGCACCGATGAGGAGGTCTGAGAGCGGCAACGTCACCCCTCGTCTTTGGAGATCGGCAGAGAGGTCGCCTGCCAGAACCCAGACAGACTGGCTGACCTCTAGATAAGGGAGTGCGCGCAAAAGGTCGGTGAGAAGGTCTCGCTCACGGCTTGTTCTGCATCCCTGAAGAATTTCCGTCAAGACCACTCCGACCAGCAGGGCCTGATCGGCATCGATCAGTGCATCAAGGACGAGTTTCTCGCGGGATGCGGGCCGGTTGAAGAATGGAATCCAAATCGAGGTATCAACGATGACCATGCCACCGCCGGCGGAGAGTCGTCTGTCGCTTCAGTTCTGCCGATTCGCGCTTTTTCCAACCGCTCTCAAGACGAATCGTGCCGCTCAATGCCTTCAGCTTGTCGAGTTTTCGTCGGCGAACCAATTCCGTCATCGCCATGGTAATGGCCTCGGTCTTGGACTTTGCCTGGGTGGCCTTCATGACCGCTGCTACCAGATCGTGGTCCAAATTCAGTGTCGTACGCAAGGGGCCCTCGTGGAGAGTGATGTAGGAAGTGTATGCCGCACCGAAGCATCCGTCAAGAATCGGGGCCGTGACCTCGGTTGTCACGGACCGGCCCTGCGTCATTGGAGAGTCGCATCGTTCCGGAGGGACCTCGGATGTCACGCTTCCATGTGAGAATGGCAGCATGAACAACCATCTCATCTACAACTCCCTCTCCGTTGGGTGAGGCGACGGTGAGGGGGAAAGGAGGAACCCATGCGATACACAGGAATGGGCCTGACGACGGCGGTCATCCTGTTCGCGGCTGCGACGGGCCAAGCCGAAATGGGCTTCGGCGAGAAGTACGAACGCGACTACAACATCTTTACCCCTACCAATCAGTACCGGCCGGACAACCCGCTCAATCCCGCGCAAGCCTACAGTCCCGACAACCCCTTCAATCCCGTGAACCGGTTCGACCCCAACAACCCCGCGAACCCGATCAATCAATACAACCTCAACAATCCCTTCAACCCGGTGAATCGGTACAACCCCGGGAATCCGCTGAACCCGGTGAACCAATACAACCCCAGCGTGCCGTTCGAGCCGTTGGGGCAGGGGAAGTAGGGAGCGAAGAGCGTATCGCTGATAGCTTATGGCGTATGGAGGCAGAGGAAACTCGCTGCACAGATGCGGCTCATCACAAGGTTGAATGATGGCGACTGACGACAAGACCGCCTGGAACGACGAGGCGAAGATTCGTTGCCGATTCAGCTTCATCTGCCCGCGGCAGTGGCAGAGGCTGGAACCGACGATGGAGCAGGATGTGCGCTATTGCCTGGAATGCCGGCGCGACGTGCACCTGGCGCGGACGGACGAGGCCATCACGCAGCATCAAGCGTTGGGCCATTGCATCGCGGTGCCGGTGGTGCGGGAGGGGAACACCGAGGATGATGAGGCTGGGTGGTTCGTGGGGACTACTGGGGCGGGTTATGGTTAGGCCATTGTATCTACGCAGCACAGCGGGTATCCTTGCGGCCGCCTGATTCGACCAAAGAACATGGTGTCTATCTGAAGGGATGTAGAAGCAGCGTGACCAGCAGTACATCAGCAACCAGTCAGTCGGTGAGACGGCACCTTGCTCATGTTTGCCGAAATGACGGTGGATCGTTTGCTATCCATGGTCTTGAGGAGCATCTGCACGTGGTGTGGACTATCGCGGGAGAATTTGCATCGACCTTGGCCAGCGTGAATGGGGCTACCTCTCAGGGCTCGGCATGATCTCGGAAAACCCTCAATGGTTGTTGAAAGGGTACTTAACAACAAAGGCGGAGTTTATGGAGACTGCACAATCATTTTTGACCATCAGCTTGGAAGTTGTTGGTCCTGCAGCCATGTTTGCACGACCCGACACTGGGGTAACCCCCATTTCTTATCCTGTCCCGACCTACAGCGCTGCAAAGGGAATGTTCGAGGCTGTTGCCAGAAAAACCAACATCTACATTGACCCTATCCGCATTGAGATTTGCAAACCTATTCGTCACTGGCGATACGTCACTAACTACGGCGGTCCTTTGCGCAAGCCTGGTCAGGTTACCGAAAACAACAACTATCAGTTGATCGCGACGGTCCTTGTGGATGTGCACTATCGCATTCACGCGAGACTGAAGGAAAAGCAAAGGTCCGGGCAGCGCAAAATGAACTATGTCCAAGAATTCAAGAAAGAATTTGAACACCGTCTCCAAGAAGGACAAACCTTCTATACTCCATGCCTCGGCTGGAAAGAATTCGCGCCCACCTACTTTGGTCGGCTCCGTCCAGATACCGAGCCTGATAGGAATGTGAACTTAGTGATTCCATCATTGCTGCATTCAATGTGGAGTAACCAATGTCTTTGTCCGACCTATCGGCAAAACTGGGAAATCGTCAACGGAGTTATGTCGTACGAGCAGCGGAGGCCGCCCGATGTTGAGTGAGACGTTTATCCTGCAACAGGCTTTAGAACGCGCTGGTGTTGAAATCCCCAAAAAACACCCGAGGGTAAAGCCATTTGCGCCATCAGGAGGACCGTGTCTTCGTGTGCGGCTAGATAGCAACGGTCATGTGACAACCGTTGAAGCCGTCACAAAGGAAGAATGGCCTGGACTGTGGACGGTCAGGGAAGGGAATCAGAACAGCTTTCCTGTAGTCCGAGTCGCGGAGCCATTCCACGATGTTCCGCGTGCCAACACTGCATGGAAGGACCTTGGTTTTGACCCAGAGGGCAAGAGAAGCAAGTCTCCAGAAAAAGTTCGTCTGGCCATACTGGAGACAGTGCTTAAGACAACAAACCTGCGGTACCTCAAAAGGTGCGAAGCATTTTGGAAAAGGCTGGTAAGGAAAGCAGACGAGCTTCAAGCTCAGGCGAATGATTCGGGCAAGTACAGAGTGCTCAGCGAGTTCGCTCACCGCTTTCAGAAGGCTGGCAACGACCCTCAGATATTGATGAGAGAAGTCGCTGAGCAAGCATTGATGAATGTTCGACAAGCCCGCCTGGATGCTCTCGATACCGTTGAGACACTTCTTGTTGGAAAAGGACCACCTGACAAAAACGGCAAGCTGCCCGATATGAAGGTCCAGCTTGTCTTTGATTTGGACGACGAACAAGCTTACCCACTACGGTTATACAATCAGCAGATACGGGCACACGTGGAGAGTGTCCTACCAGCAGAACACCACACAGACAGCAAAACCTCGCATCCCGCCTCTGTTTGTGCATTCACGGGTAAATCCCAGCCACTTCAGGTTTCATCGTTTCCAACTGTGAAGTTGCCCGTTTTGAATAAGGAATTGCCGCTTGTCTCAATGTTTAGCAAGGCAGCGTGTAACTCGCGGTATGGTCTAACCGATTCCTTAATTGTTCCCGTTACCCAGATCGCCGCGAGAAGAATGCAAGACGCGTTGTTCTACATCGTTGCGGAGCAGCGAAAAGGTAAAACGTGGCGTAGTGTAGCCAACGGAAAGTTTGAGATGGCTAAGAGAGGCAAGAAAGAGCTTGCCGATCTGCTCATCGTCTATGTCGATGGCAAGCCAGACATCGACGCCAACATTGCTGATTTGTTTGGCACAGATGCTCGCCAACAGCAGAAGCAGTTCGAAGTTGATGCCCAGGCCGTTTGTAAAGCACTAGATGGTATTGAACGTGAGCGACCTGGTTCAAAGCTGAATCTGTTCTTGCTCAGAAAGGCCTCGGAGGGACAAGCGCACGTCGTGGTTGCCGAGTCGCCCTCGGTGAAAGAAATCCTTAACGCGGCGAAGTGGTGGCAACAGGCTGCAGCTAACGTGCCTGAGATCACCTTGCCGCTACCTGGAGAGAAGGGCATGAAGGCAACACAAGGTAGACCGACCACACTATACCCTGACCAAGTAGTACGGTTACTGGCTGAGGAATGGGTTACTAATGGTAAGAGATCGATCAAGGTCCGTGGTATTGGTTTAGGTGAAGTGCTTGATCTCATGCTTCGCAAGCCTGGTTGGGAAACAACAAGTCAACGGATGCTCACCATGGCCATTCAGCGCAATACCCCATTGCTCCTAGGAGTATCTGGAGCCAATCACGCTGGCGATCCTAAGCGGTGGAAAGATTATACGTTACGGTCTCGTCAAATAGCCTTGCAGGTTGTGAGTGCTCTGGGCTTATTGCTCGCAACATCGGAGCACTGGAAGGAGGAGTACATGAACGGACCCGCATTCCTACTGGGCAGGTTACTGTCGCTGGCCGACACGTTGCATCGTGAGTACTGTACGCATGTCCGTGACGGGAACATCCCACCACAGCTTATCGGCAACGCCTTGATGCCGGCTGCCGCGGAAAGACCGCAAGATGCGCTAGACCGCCTTCGTGAGCGAATCATGATCTACAAAGCGTGGGCTGACAAAGGAACTGGCGACAAGTATCGTCTGGCGAAGTGGGTAGTTAGTCAAATGGGACAGGTGTGTAACCAACTAGCGGAACTGACGCTGCCGACGGAACCAGGCCAACCTTTCCGAGCCGAATTATTTCTTGGCTACATGGCTCGCCCTTACAGCGAATGAAAGCGGATGACTGATAGAACCTAGTTGAGGAGGACACAATGTCGAGCAAAAAAGATGAAACAATTCCGCGAGCGACCGGCCTGCTTGTGATTGAGGTAAAAAACTCCAACCCCAACGGTGACCCGGATCGAGAAAGCGATCCGAGGCAGCGTAGCCATGACCAACGCGGTGTCGTTACAGGCGTTTCATTTAAGCGCAAGGTGCGTGATCTGATTGATAACAGGGATGGGGAAGTGTGGAGGCAACTGGCCAACGGCCGGAAGGCCGACGAACACGACATCCTGGAAGCCCGTCGGCACAAGCGGACTGAACTAGAGAAATTGTTAAATACAAACTTCGATGAGTTTAAGAAGCGCTTTTGGGATGCACGAGTTTTCGGCAATACGTTCTTGGAGAAGAACGGCGAAGACACTATCCGAACTGGTGTCGCGCAATTTGTGCTCGGCACTTCAATTGCCCCCATCCGCATTGAACGATTGACCATGACCAAGATGGCCCCTGCCCAAGGCGCCAAAGAAGGAGGAGAGGCTCCGACACGAGGCATGGCGCCACTCGGCTATCGAGTTGTCGAGCACGGTGTCTATTGCATGCCGTTTTTCATTAACCCCACAGCCGCCATCAAATCAGGCTGTACTGCTCCAGATATCGCACTGCTCTTGAAAATCATTCGTTATGCCTATCCCCACACGGCCTCTCACATCAGACCTTTCGTGGAAGTCCGTCATGCCTGGTATGGACAGCACAAGGACACTCTCGGTTCTTTCTCAGAGTTCCGTTTCGTCGAAGCTATGACACCTATAAAAAAACAAGATCCTGAGAAGCCGTCCACAAGTTGGGCAGATTACGATGTGCCCACAAGCTTGCCCAAAGACTTGCAAGATAGGGTCACCAACTTCTGTGATCTGTGCATCACTCTGCCCGCTTGGGTCTCGTAGGCGGAATATGATTCTTCTTGCCCATAGCCCACGGCGGTGCGTTCAAGCGCAAGCCTACCTCGAACACATTGAGAATGTTCGCCAGCGAGCGAAAGAGAACGCTGAACGCGTGACGACATACCATACAGAGGAGTCTGCTAGGTTCGTCAGCACAGTTGAGGCAGCGGCCATCTACCATGATCTGGGGAAGTTGGATGAGGCGAATCAACAGGTCCTCTGTCGTCAATCGCATGATCCGCTACCTGTTGCACACGAAGATGCGGGAGTAGCCGAGCTGCTTAGGTTACGTCATCGAGAGGCGGCGGTCCTTGTGGCGGCACATCATGCAGGGTTATTCAGTCAATCCACAGAAATGAGCAAGCAGGCCAGGGCTTTCCGTAATCGCGATGTCGTAGATCACGTGGACAGGAACTTGGAACAATATGTTGAACTCCACGAAAGGTCAGGTTGCCCAATGCCTGGCTGGATCGATGCCAGACAACTGCATCGATGCGGCTTTTCAAGACGGGTAGCACTCTCTTGCCTTGTGGATGCAGATCATAGCGATACGGCCCGACACTATGGGAATGAAGCGCCATGCGATCCACCCCAACCAAGGTGGCAAGAGCGATTGGAGGCTCTAGATCGCTATGTTGCCTCTCTCCCTGCAGGAAACACCCCCGGAGAACAAGCACGGAACCATCTACGCCGCCGGGTTTATGAGACCTGCCGAGAGGCTCCAATCAAGCCTGCCCTCCGCTCGTGCGATGCTCCGGTCGGTAGTGGTAAGACCACCGCTGTGATGGCTCATCTACTTCGTGTTGCGCAGGAGAGAACTCCTAAACTTCGGCATATCTTTGTCGTGCTTCCATACACGAATATCATTACGCAAGCCGTAAGTGTGTACCGTGAGGCGGTAGTATTGTCTGGCGAGCGTCCTGAAGATGTGGTCGTTGAGCATCACCATCAAGCAGACTTCGAGGATGTGTCATTGCGACAACTGGCGACGTTGTGGCGAGCCCCGATTGTCGTTACCACTGCCGTCCAGTTCTTTGAGACCCTTGCCGGCCATCATCCAGCCTCCTTGAGGAAATTGCACGAACTTCCGGGAAGCGCAGTTTTTATAGATGAAACTCACGCAGCAATTCCATCACATCTGTGGCCCCAGGTTTGGCGTTGGCTCGAAACGTGGACGCAGGACTGGGGAGGCCATATTGTGTTGGCCAGCGGTTCGCTTCCGCGGTTTTGGGAGCTCGAGGAATTTGTGAGTCCGCCAAAAGCAACAGATGATGTCCCTGATCTCGTATGCGATTCGTTGCGCCATGAACTTGAAGCCGCGGAAAGCCGACGGATCATTCCACAGCGCAAGATCGATCCCTACGACTGTGAGCAGTTAATCAAGTCGGTTGGTGAGTCAAAAGGACCCCGGCTGGTAATCTTTAACACTGTCCAATCCGCAGCCGTCGTGGCTGACCGAATGCGAAAGACAGGCCACGATGTACTACACCTCTCTGCAGCACTAGCACCGATTCATCGAAACAGGATTGTGGAGCGGATCAAGGAACGCTTGAAATGCGATTATAGCGACTGGACGCTTGTTGCTACGAGTTGTGTTGAAGCCGGTATGGACTTCTCTTTCCGCATCGGGTTTCGGGAAAGCTGCTCGACGGCCAGCCTTATACAGACGGGAGGACGAGTGAACCGTCACGCGGAAGAGTCGGACGCAACTGTCTGGGACTTCCGTGTCATGGATTCAATGCTCAGTCAGCATCCTGGTTTCACCCTCTCACGACGCGTGCTAGACAAGCTGTTTAATGACGGAGTCGTACAGAAGCTCACCCCGCATGAGTTGGCAAAGGAGGCGATGCGGCGGGAGGTTACGGAGGGAGAACAGAATAAAGCGAAGGAGATCTGTGTTGCTGAGAGCGAGATGGAATATCCTAAGGTAACTGCGCTTTGCCGCGTAATCGACACCGATACGCGGATTGTCGTGATTGATCCACTACTGGTGAAAGCGTTGCGTGACGGGAAGCTTGTAGGTTATCGGGAATTGCTTCGACATAGCGTTCAGATTTGGGCCCATAAGATTGACAAGCTTCCAGTGGCACCAGTTCTGGCAAGCCGAACTAGGCAATACGATTCACACTCATTGTACGAATGGAAAGCCGAGTACGACCCTGATTTCCTAGGGTACATGTCTGGTTTCATGCCGCTGTTAGAAGGACTGCAGCAAGGCTGCTTCATCGTCTAGCGAGGCGACGAAGTGCTTGCCGAAGAAGAGCTTGTCATGATCTCCGCTCTTGAACACTGGAGCTACTGCCCGCGGCAGTGTGCGCTGATTCATGTCGAGCAGACGTTCGACGAGAATCTGTATACGCTCCGGGGCCGGGCGGTGCATAAGCGGGTGGATGAGCCGGAGACGGAGGAGCAGGCCGGGGTGCGCATTGAGCGGGCGCTGCCCTTATGGTCAAAAAGACTGGGGCTGGTTGGGAAGGCCGATGTGGTGGAGTTTCACGGGGAGACACCGTACCCCGTGGAGTATAAGCATGGGCCTCATCGGGAGCAAGAGCATGACGATCTCCAACTCTGTGCCCAGGCGATGTGTTTGGAAGAGATGACCGGTCAGGCTGTGCCGCGCGGGGCGATCTATCATCACAGTTCCCGCAAGCGGCGTGAGGTGGAGTGCACGCCGGAATTACGGGCACAAGTTGCTCGCGCGGTGCAAGCCATCCGCGCCATGCTGGCGAGCAAGCAACTGCCTCCTCCGGTGAATGACCGGCGGTGCACCCATTGTTCGCTTCAAGAGGCATGCATGCCTGCCGTGATCGAGGAAGGCCGGCGGGCAGCCGCCGTGGTGCGAGAGCTGTTTACCGTGCGTTCGTGAGGATTGCATGTATCAGTTATTGAACACGCTCTATGTCACGACGGAGGGTGCATATCTACGGGCTGATCACGAGACGCTACGGGTCGAGGTAGACAAGGAGACCAAGCTTCAAGTGCCGTTTCATCACCTCGGCGGTGTGGTCTGCTTCGGGGACGTACTTATGAGTCCGGCGGCGATGCACCGGTGTGCGGAGGATGGCCGATTCGTCGTGTTGCTGGATCGGAATGGTCGCTTCAAAGCCCGCGTGGAAGGGCCGGTGAGCGGCAATGTGCTGCTCCGGTGCGCCCAGCATGAGGCGATGAAGGATGCGGCGCGGACCTTATCTATCGCGCGCAATATCGTGGCGGGGAAGATTCAAAACTCTCGCCAGATTGTCTTGCGAGGGGCTCGTGAGGCCGGTGAAACAGCGGATGTGGACGAGTTGCGGAAGACAGCCGACGCGCTGGGCAACGCGGTGACCCGACTTCCGCAGTGCGAAGATGTGGAGACGGTGCGGGGCATTGAAGGGGAGTCGGCTCGAACGTATTTTTCCACTTTCGATCGGATGATCAAGGAAGACCGTGAGACGTTCAAGTTCGATGGGCGCAACCGGCGCCCGCCGACTGATCCGGTGAATGCACTCATGTCCTTCCTCTATGCCTTGGTAATGAACGATTGTGTGGCGGCGGCGGAAGGCGTGGGGCTCGATCCACAAATGGGATTCCTTCACGCGCTGCGCCCAGGCCGGGCGGCCTTGGCGTTGGATCTCATGGAGGAGTTGCGGAGTGTGCTGGCCGACCGTCTCGTGCTCACCCTCATCAACCGTCGTCAGGTCAGCAAAAAGGATTTCGCCCAACGGTCTGGGGGCGCGGTCGAGATGACCGACGAAGCGCGAAAGGAAGTGATCGTCGCTTATCAAAAGCGGAAGCAGGAGGAAATCACGCATCCGGTGCTGGATCAGAAAATGCCGTTGGGGTTGGTGCCGCACGTGCAGGCTCGATTGCTGGCGCGGGTGTTGCGTGGCGATCTCGAAAGCTATCCGCCTTTTCTCTATCGATAGGATGCCGGAATGAATGTCCTGATCAGCTATGACGTTTCGACCGAAACTGCTGCGGGGCGAAAGCGGCTGCGGAAAGTTGCGCAGGTCTGCCAGGATTTCGGCCAGCGCGTGCAGAAGTCGGTCTTTGAGTGTTCGGTGAACGAAGCGCAATACGAAGAGGTGGTTCGGCGTCTGTTGGAGATCATTGAGAAAACGGAAGACAGTTTGCGCGTCTATCGGCTGGTTGAGCCGAAGGAAAGGTATGTCCAGGTGTATGGCTTGGATGGGAGCGTCGATTTCGATGAACCGTTGGTCCTATGAACCGGGTGCGCGAACCAGGCGCGTTGGCGTGAAGCCAAGAGGATCGCGCAGAGCCTGTATAGGCGATTTTACAAGGGCTTATGTCACGGCCTGCGTATCGTTAGAGGATGGACTACTCGACAATCGTGCTGGTTCGCGGAAGCCAGGGCGGAAACATTCGATTTCTGGCCTTTGTGCGGTAGTGCAGTAGCGCCCGTCCTTACAGACGGGCGAGGATTGAAACTTTACAGCCCGAACAACTCCCGGTGCGCCTTGTAGCGCCCGTCCTTACAGACGGGCGAGGATTGAAACATCAAAGTGTGCCCTGCGGTCGTGCCTAACGCGAAGTAGCGCCCGTCCTTACAGACGGGCGAGGATTGAAACGGATTGTCCCCCCACTTCACCAACCGATTGCCGATGTAGCGCCCGTCCTTACAGACGGGCGAGGATTGAAACCTTCCTCAACCGTCCGCGCCGGTCGCGCCACTGGGGTAGCGCCCGTCCTTACAGACGGGCGAGGATTGAAACATCCTCGCCCGTTGCCGCATCGCGCCGGTCAGCCGTAGCGCCCGTCCTTACAGACGGGCGAGGATTGAAACCATCATCGTCGATGGCCTCGACGTCGGCCGGCTGGTAGCGCCCGTCCTTACAGACGGGCGAGGATTGAAACAACGACGGGACTGCATGCACCCACCATCAGCGTCGTAGCGCCCGTCCTTACAGACGGGCGAGGATTGAAACCGCCCCAGCAGCCTCGCCGCCACGTCAGCGAACAGGTAGCGCCCGTCCTTACAGACGGGCGAGGATTGAAACCAGCCTGGAATGCTCCTGCAACCCCTGCTGAATGTAGCGCCCGTCCTTACAGACGGGCGAGGATTGAAACTCCACCTTCTCGACCTTGATGGAATCCATCAGCGGTAGCGCCCGTCCTTACAGACGGGCGAGGATTGAAACCGATCAAGGCCGCGCCACTTCTGGCCGCCTGTCGGTAGCGCCCGTCCTTACAGACGGGCGAGGATTGAAACCGGAAATCGGCCAGTGTGCGCGAGACGCGAGACGAGTAGCGCCCGTCCTTACAGACGGGCGAGGATTGAAACAAATCAACGCGAAAGGGTCAGCCGCCCTCGTTGGTAGCGCCCGTCCTTACAGACGGGCGAGGATTGAAACACTTATGGCCACTCTCTAACGTAACTGCATGATCAGTAGCGCCCGTCCTTACAGACGGGCGAGGATTGAAACACCTTCGAGGCCCCGCATGGGGCCGAGGTGACCGGTAGCGCCCGTCCTTACAGACGGGCGAGGATTGAAACCATTATGCGTACCCCTGCGCGAAACCCGATTCGACGTAGCGCCCGTCCTTACAGACGGGCGAGGATTGAAACGAAACCTCGTTCCACCACATGGACGAAAACGGGTTGGTAGCGCCCGTCCTTACAGACGGGCGAGGATTGAAACAAGCATTTGGCCCGCGCAAAGGGTGTCGGTGTGGTGTAGCGCCCGTCCTTACAGACGGGCGAGGATTGAAACAACAATGCCGTCGGTGCCAAGTGCGCGTATCGCAGTAGCGCCCGTCCTTACAGACGGGCGAGGATTGAAACGTAGGACGTACCGCCCAACAGGTTGCCGCCTCCTGTAGCGCCCGTCCTTACAGACGGGCGAGGATTGAAACGCCTCACTCTTGTGTGGGTCAGTACGGTCTGGTGGTAGCGCCCGTCCTTACAGACGGGCGAGGATTGAAACTCGTGGATGAAGTAATCGCTGTCCTGGTCGATGTACGTAGCGCCCGTCCTTACAGACGGGCGAGGATTGAAACATCCGACCGCACGGAATCAATGATCGGCGGCTGCGTAGCGCCCGTCCTTACAGACGGGCGAGGATTGAAACTCCGAAGTGCGCGAGCAGGGCACGCGCATCAGCGTAGCGCCCGTCCTTACAGACGGGCGAGGATTGAAACAGCACGGCGATGCCGATCAGCTGGCTGTTTCGTGGGCGTAGCGCCCGTCCTTACAGACGGGCGAGGATTGAAACTCAAAAGATGAGCTCAGCGAAATACTCACGCCGGATGTAGCGCCCGTCCTTACAGACGGGCGAGGATTGAAACATCGCACCTCGATGCGGACGTTGTCCGGCATGGTGTAGCGCCCGTCCTTACAGACGGGCGAGGATTGAAACACCATCGCGATGGCTGACGCCGTGGCGGTGGCAAGTAGCGCCCGTCCTTACAGACGGGCGAGGATTGAAACGATCAAATCCGTGATCTCACCGGCTATCACTGGACGTAGCGCCCGTCCTTACAGACGGGCGAGGATTGAAACATGTAGCCGCGAATCGTGGCTTGATTCGCGAGCAGTAGCGCCCGTCCTTACAGACGGGCGAGGATTGAAACATTGCAGGCAGCACGCGACGGCAGGCGCTTTTCCGTAGCGCCCGTCCTTACAGACGGGCGAGGATTGAAACATTTCCTCGGCGGAGACCTTGCCCTTGGCCTGCGTAGCGCCCGTCCTTACAGACGGGCGAGGATTGAAACGCGACCACGTCGCGCGCAATGGCCCCGGCGCGCCAGCGTAGCGCCCGTCCTTACAGACGGGCGAGGATTGAAACCCAGTACCAGTCTTTCCCGGTATCGACGCCGCGGAGTAGCGCCCGTCCTTACAGACGGGCGAGGATTGAAACAGCCGCTTCGGGGTCGAGCGTCCACGGATGCGGCGTAGCGCCCGTCCTTACAGACGGGCGAGGATTGAAACAAGATGGAGGCCGCTGAGTCGTTCGAGGCGATCGGTAGCGCCCGTCCTTACAGACGGGCGAGGATTGAAACAAGAGCGGCGCCATTGCCGGAGTGGTGACCACACTGTAGCGCCCGTCCTTACAGACGGGCGAGGATTGAAACACCTGGCTCTTTCCGATCATGGCGGGGACGATTCGTAGCGCCCGTCCTTACAGACGGGCGAGGATTGAAACGTGATCTCCGGCGGACTGTTGCCGGCGACCTCCGGTAGCGCCCGTCCTTACAGACGGGCGAGGATTGAAACATCACGCGGGTGACTTCCTTGGCGTGGTTCGCCTTGTAGCGCCCGTCCTTACAGACGGGCGAGGATTGAAACAGTGTGGCAAAGGCCCCGATGACACCGAAAACCACGTAGCGCCCGTCCTTACAGACGGGCGAGGATTGAAACATCGACATCATCGCCTTCGGAACGATCGCCGAGGTAGCGCCCGTCCTTACAGACGGGCGAGGATTGAAACCACTGAACGTCACCTGCGTGAACGTCCCCGCCGGGTAGCGCCCGTCCTTACAGACGGGCGAGGATTGAAACAGCAATGCCAGTAATACCCCGCATTCGCGTTGGATGTAGCGCCCGTCCTTACAGACGGGCGAGGATTGAAACACGCCGGTCGTCGTCACCGAATCGACCGTGCCTGGTAGCGCCCGTCCTTACAGACGGGCGAGGATTGAAACGAAACCGAGCAGATCATCCCGATGCTGCGCACCGTAGCGCCCGTCCTTACAGACGGGCGAGGATTGAAACGGTTCTCCGGATCAGAAAATGGTACCCGGAGCCGTTTTCGTTTCGCGATCCGCTAGAAAGGACTCTTATGGCACGCCGCACCGACTCTCGACTCGTTCGGTACTGCCGTCGCATCTTCCAATTCCTGTTCGGTCCTGTCCGCAGGCCGGTCGAGCGGGAGGATCTGCAGGTCTCTTGTGTGACCAGCGTTACGGCGAGGGGCGAGGTCATTCGCTTTCAGCTTGCCAGGCCACGAGGAGCCTTGTCCCGACCGTCGGACTCCTGAAATAGTTCCAGGTACCGATCCCCGGCTTGACAATCTCCGTGATCAACTCATCCGCCGACCGAGCCGCACGTTGTCGCCTGTACCAAGGGTCGTAGGGGACCCCTTCCATCCGCCTGCCGGTCGGCCTATCATGGCCCGGCCGTCGGACAGCACCGGCGAGGGTGAAACAACCGCCCGCCAAGGAGGCCGCCGTGACGTTGCGATCGATGCCGTTCTTGCTCATGGTTTGCCTGGCGTGCGCCGCCTGCGCCCCGACGAAACATGCCCGCTCCGTCGACACCGCGGGGTTCCTCCAAGATCTTTATCCGCAGATGCGCGAGGGGAAGGGCGATGAAGCGCTCAAGGTCTATCGCAATCCGCAGGTCGATTGGTCGGCGAAGGCGGCCTACGACAAGATTCTCTTGGATCCGGTGATGATCTGGCGCGGTACAGACTCAAAGGCCCAGGGTCTCGAGGCCAAAGACGCGCAGGTCATCGCCGATTCCTTTTACGCGCTGCTGTATCAGGAACTCGCCCAGGACTACCGGATGGTCTCAGAGCCGGGACCCCGCACCTTTCGCATCCAGGCTGCGCTGACCGATGCGGAACAATCCCTTCCCGCGCTCGACATCGTTTCGAGCGTGCCGGCTCCATTCAACATCGCCTTCGTCGCCTCGACCATCAAGACCCTCACCACCGGCAAGCCGCTGTTCAAAGGCGCCGCCTCGATCGAGGGCAAGCTCATGGACGGGGAAACCGGCGAGGTGCTGGCGGCCGCCGTCGATCGGCGAGTGGGCGGCCGTTTCCTCGACGCGGAGGTGTTCGATTCCTGGAACGACGTCCATGGCGCATTGACGCATTGGGCGAAGCTGACCCGATATCGGCTGTGTCAACTGAGCAAGCGATCCGATTGCCTGTCGCCAGGATCCTGAGCGCCTCTCCGCCATGCACCGCGCAACCGCCTCGAGCCTCGACCTGGACCGAACCCCTGTCCACCGCCGACGCCTGCGTGATTGGGTGGAAAAGAAAATCGCCCGGCTGGTTGATTCCGCCCCTCCGTTTTCTTCATATTCAACCTGAACAGTCACATCATGCGCCGCAGCGGAACGTCACAGCTGCCGCCTTTGTCACTTCGTTGACTCCGGCCTCGTAGCTCACGACACAGCTCAGATTGCGCGCGGCCACCCGCCGAGGGAGCTTCGGCGGGGTCGATTCATTTTCACACAGGGTCGCGCCGGTTCGGCTGCGGGTCTGCAGGGAGGTACCCAATGGTACGGATCATGAGTGTTGCCACAGTGTTTCTCGCCGGTCTCTTGTTCGCGGGCTGCGTGCACCATCCGGGCGGCATCGCGCCCTCTACGAAGCCGCTTGTGCCGGGCGGGTACACCGAACTCGGCAAGGTCGAAGGCGAGGATTGCGTCTACCACTTGCTCGGGTTGATTCCGCTCACGAACGGGAACGAATTGCGCGACGCAGTGGCCGACGCGCTGCGCAAGCGCCCGCTGGCGGAAGCCCTGACCGAGGTGACGGTCGACGGCTACTGGCAGTTCTTCATCCTGTTCAGCCGGGCTTGCACGCAGGTGCAGGGGATGGCGGTGGAGGTGAAGTAGCGCAGGCTGTCGGACGGTCTTGCTGAACCGTCTGCACGGCATTCTGGCGGCGTCGACCACTCGGGAGGAGCGGTGCGGGGCAGGGTCAGTCCTCGCCGCTCCTCCTCTTGAGTCCCCCTTCCTAGAGGCGTACACTTACTCCCGCGAGTGCCTGCTCGCGTTTCCCCGAGGCGATTTCGGAGGGCACCATGCCTGTTCCCGCCTCCCATCGAGCCCGTTCCTTCCGTTGCGTTCCTTCCGACCCGATCACCCTGTGCCAGGCGTCCATATCCTTCCATCCAACGCGCGTTCGCGCAGGAGGTGCCCCATGAGAGCCTCGGAATTCATGGTTCGGGCCTGTGATCCCAAGTCGCTTGCCGTGCACGATGTCATGGAAGACAGTGTCTACACGATCGCCCCGGACACCACGGGCGCGCGGATCGCCGATCTGCTCACCGAACACCATTTCGGCAGCGTGCCGGTGGTGGATCACGATCGCCGGCTTCTGGGGATCGTGTCGGAGTTCGACCTGTTGCACGCGATGGAACGGGGCGAGAATCTCAAGACGGTGATGGCCTCGGATATCATGACGCGACAGGTCGTTACGGTGACGGAGGACCTGCCGATGATGGACCTGATCCACCTGCTGCAGGAGCGGCACCTGATTCGCGTGCCGGTGGTGAAGGACGGCCTGCTGATCGGCATTGTGGCGCGGCAGGACATTCTGTTCGGCTATGTGAAGGCCACCTCGTTCTATTGGCCGTGAGGCCGGCGGGCACCGTGCAGGGCAGCCGGGTGCGGTCCTGCTCGGATCGGTACCGGCTGCCGTGAGGTCGTCGCGCCTGGGAAGGCTGCCGTTTGCTTGTGCAGCCTGCTCGGTGCTGTGTCTTGTTTCCCGCTCGACGATCTGATACTGTTACCCTGTTCGTGTCAGACCTCCAGTGCTTCCGGGGCTTCCGCCTCCGAACCCTCTCAAGTCTTTCGCGAGAATCTCTCATCCCCGCGCGCATGGTTGCCGTGACGCTGCTCGGCGAAGGCCGTGGTGGCTGTCGTCACAGCACGGCCGTCGTCCCCGCGGGATTTCGATCACTCATTTCACGAGGTGTTGGGTTGTTTCAAGAGAGTCGGTTGCGTAGAGAACCCGTCGTCCGCAGTGCGACGGGCAGTGTGTTCCATATCCTGATTGTGGCGGTGAGCGCAGGGATTGCGCTGTGGCTCCCGGCCGGGGCCCGGCAGTTTCTGTCGTTCTGGTCACGCGTGGAGCGCGAGACCTCCCGGTTGATCGCGGTTGAAATGGCGGCCGCCATCGCGCTGATCGTGCTCTTCAGCCTGCTCCATCGCGGGCTCCGGGATCGGTCGCTCGCGGCCGTGGCTGCAGGGGCTGGGCTCGTGTCGTTTTACCCGCGGCAGACCGCCGACGCGCAGCAGCGTATCAAGGCCCTGAAGGACGAGCAGGGGACCGGCCGGTCGATCATGGTCATGGGGTCGAGCGGGTACGGGGGCTTCGCGGACCAGATGGGCGATCTTACGTCGCTGCTCGACCGGTGCGTGGAAGCCAAGATTCTCCTGATGAATCCCTTCGGCTCCGACACGAGCGCGCGTATCCAGGCTCAAGGGCGGTCCATGCTGCCGGCCTTTCGCGCGGAAGTGCGCCGGAGCATCACGTTGCTGAAGCGACTCAAAGCGCTGGGGAAGAGCGTGACGCTGAAGCTCTATGACGATCCGCCGCTGCTCAAGCTGGTGATTTTGGGCGACCACGTGTGGCTGCAACATGCCCACGGGGACCTGGACGTGGAGGCCATGCCGGAGTATGTGTTGCGGCGCAACGGGAAAGAGCATGGGCTCTACAGTCTCTACGCGCACTACTTCGCCCAACGCTGGGCCTGCCCCGACATTCCCGAGTATGACTTGGAGACCGATGAGCTGGTCCACCGGAACCGCGCGGGCCAGGAGGTGCGCCGCGAGCGGTTGGAGCCCGCGGCGATGGAAGACCTGGGTCGAGCGGTACGCCCGCCTTCCGTTGCCATCGACGGGATGGAGGCGGCCTGCGGTGAGCCCGCTTGCTTCCGGATAGAGTCGGTGCCGCGCCCGGCCGATGACGTCTTCCGGCTGAGGAAGGATCGGTCGTCGGTGTCGGGTCTCTGAGGCGGCTGATCAGGCGGTCTTGGGCTGGATACGGCGGCGCCAGGCGCCCAACGCGGCGAGCCCCGTGCCCATGAGGATCACTCCTGAGGGCAGGGGAACCGGCGCAAGCTGATCGAAGTTCACGTTGTCGATCGCCACGTCCCAATTGTCGAAGCCGAACTGCAGCCGCAGCGCGCCGCTGCGCGAGACGAGGCCCGATCCGAATGAGAAGGGACTGTGGCCGGGTCCGTCCCCGATCACCGTGAAGTCGGTGAACTCGGCCAGCGTGCCGAGTCCGTCGACGACGCGCACCGTTTGACCCGGGACGTTACCGGCGAAGCCGGAGAGGTCGAAGCTGTTCAGGCGAACCTGCGCGCCCCCTTGCGGCTGCAGGGCGATCTCGCCGTAATGCCCCGTCATCTCACCGGGAAACGCCACGTTGACCAGGTCGCCGTTTCCGACATCCCAGTGGAGCAGGGTCGGGGAGACGACGGCATGGGTGGTGAGGTCGCGCGTTGCATAGCCCACCGCGATGTTCGGTGTAAAGCCGTTTCCCTGCCCATAGGAGAAGCTGCCGCTGGTGAGTGCGTTCACGTGGCTGCCGTAGCCGGAGGCAATCTCATCGAAATTCTGCGCGCCGCTGATATCGAACGTGAGGATGGTGGCTTCTGCTATCCCTGCGGAGCCGGCCGTCAGGATTGCGCTCAGGAGGGTCGCTCGCCATGTTGCCGTCCATCTCATCGTCCCCTCCTTTTCGTCGCCTTGGTCCGTGGCTGAAGGCGGTATCCCGATCGTTGTACCCGGGGCCCCCATGCTCGTGTAGGGGCCGATCACTGCATGGCGGATGCCACTGCGATCCTAGGTAACCTATTGATGTTGCGCCAGTGCCGATCGGGTGCTGCCGGACGGCCTGTGTCCGGACGGCACCGGCCCGCACAGGAATGTGCAGGGAAGGTGGGCGTCGCCGATTGAGCAGGGGGTGGTTCAGAGGAGCAGGGGCGGGCTCTGGACGGTGCGGGACCGGTTAGGTCAATGGACGTGCCGGTTGTTGTGGAAGGGGGCGGCTCTCGTACACGCTGGATCACACCATGATGTCGATTCCGCGCCTCAGCGAGGTGGAGCGTCCGAATCCGACCGCTCATCAGATGGCGGAGACCCTCCGCCGCGCCATGGAGCTCACCGAAGCCTGCCTCACACTCAGGGCTGCGACTCTCGATCCTCAGGTCGGGAAAGACAGTCAGTGGCGATCGTGGCACTGGAGGATCCGGTTTTGCTGAAGATGGCGGCGGGACGCCTGCAGGATATGGCGGATCTGGAGAAGATTCGGGCGAGGAGCGACAGCCTAGGAATCGATTGGGCGTACGTGGAGGTTTGGAGGAGTCGTCTCGACCTGCGCTAGAGCTCTTCCCCGTATTTGAGGAAATGCTGTTGTTTCGCGCCGTCGACCCACTTGTCTCGGTGGATGCGGTCGGGAAAGGTGTTCAGTTCGGAGGCCACGTGCTCGATGTCGTGCTGGTCCCACTCCGCGATCTGGCGGAACGTGAACATGCCCATGCGATTGAGCACGCGCTCCATCACCGGCCCGATCCCGTGAATCTTTTTCAAATCATCCTTGTCGGCGGGCGTGTGGGGGATGGTCGTTTGCACCGGGGTCGCCTGGGCGGCTGTGGGTTTGTTGCGCGCGGCTCCGTCGCCGCCCTGGGCGGGACGGCCGAACTTCTGCGCCACGCGGTATTCGACCAACCGTTTGCGTAGGGCCGAGATTTCTTCCTCGCGCTCGCTCACATCCATCACGCGGCGTTCTTCGGCTTCACGCAGCGCCGCTTCCTGCTTTTCGACCTGGGCGCGGAGCGGTTCGAGTTCCTGCACTTGGATCTGGAGCCGTGCGATTTCCTGATCTTTCGCTTGCAGATCGCGATCGAAGCGGCGGAGATTGTCTTCGCGCTCCTCTCGCAGTTGACCCAACAGATCGTCCTGGTGACGCAGGCTGCCCTCGAGCTGCTCGATGTGGCGGTCTTTGCCCTGGAGCGCGGCGGCCGCCTCGGTGCGCTCTTGCTCGAGCGTCCGCTCCGATTGGCGAAAGCGGTCGATGAAAGGTTCCACTTCCTGCACCCGTGCGCGAAGCCGCGCGATCTCGGCGTCCTTCGGCCCGAGTTGCTCCACCCAGGTTTTCAATGTCGCGATCTCCTGGTCGCGGCTGATGAGGAGATCCTCCGCCGCTTCCAACTGGGTTTGCATTTGGGCATGGCTCGCGGTGCGGTCCCGCAGGGTGGCTTCGGCCTGCTCGACCTCGCCGCGCAGGGTGTCCCGCTCCCGCTCGGCCGCATGGAGCCGGACGCTTTGTTCGTTCGCTTGGACCTGCAGCATCTGTTCGCGCTCGGCCTTGGAGGCCAGTTCGGCCTGCAGATCTTTCAGCGCCGCTTCGGAGGCCATGATCTTGCCCTCGAGCATCTGGACGGCGGAGGTACGGACTTTCAGTTCGTGGTTGAGCGTGTCGAGTTCGTGCTCGCGTCCGCGAAGCCGGGAGGCGATTTCCGAGAGCTGTTGGCGCTTTTCCGACGTGGCGAAGCTGCGCAGCAGCCACCCCATCATCAATCCGATGCCCGCAGCCACCAGCAAGCATCCCACCATTTGTAGAATCAGGGCTCCCATAACGTCACCGTTCCTCTTTGACGCGAAATTCAATGCGGCGGTTCTTTTGCGATGCGGCGCGCGTGCGCTCGTTGATCAGCGGGCGCGTCGAGCCGTAGCCGACGACGCTGAAGCGGTTGGCGGCGCCGTGGTCCGCCAGATACTGGCGGACGGACTCGGCCCGCCTGCGGCTCAATTCCAAATTGTATTCGGGGTCGCCGTAGGGATCGGTATGGCCGGCGATTTCGATGGCGGCGTCGGGCGCCCGTTTGAGCGCATGGCCGACCCGATCCACGACCGCCCGACCGCGCGAGGTGAGCGTGGCGCTGTTGCTTTCGAAGGCGACGCTCTCGCCGTGAACGGCCTCCTCGATCGCGGCTTGAATTTGTGCGCGGCTCAAGCTCGGCGGCGCGGAGGCGGACAAGCCGGCTACGGATGAACCGGCGGCGGTCGGGACGGAGGCTGCGGTCGAGATGGAAATCTGGTCCTGGACCTTGGCCACGGAGCCGACGGCGGCGGCCGTGTCGCGGAGCACGCGGGCCTTCGCCTCCGCGCTCGACACCGACCCCCTCACCGTGAGCGTGTGGCCGTCGAGCGTGATCGAGGCGCGGGTCGGCTGCAACGCATGGAGTTGCGCGAGCAGCAGCGGCAACGCCGTTTCCCATCCGGCCGGTTTCGCGCCGTCCGACACGTCGAGGCTGTCGGTGATCTTGATCTTGCCGCCCTTGAAGAGTTCTTGCGCTCGTGCGAGCGCCGTGGCCTTTTCCGCTTCGCCGGCCAGCACGCCGGCCAGTGTCAGTTGTCCGTTTTCGATGGTGGCGGAGAAGGAGGCGGGGACCGAGGCGGCCGGCGCCACCGGGAGGTGCCGGGGGATGCAGAGAAACGCCAACAATGTGAGAGCGAGAAGCCCGATGCCGAGAATCGTTCCGCGCGACATGCGCACGCCTTTGCCGGATGGCCTCACGCGACCTTGTCGTCGGAACGGATCGCGCGGGGCAGATGAGCCGATGGTTGAGACGCCGTTGTTTCAGGTCCGGCAAATCGCGCCGGACACACTTCAAGAATCACTTGAGATTGTCTTGCGGCCCATATTTCATGCGCCTGCGACAGTCGGCAGGGTAGCACATCGGTCGGCCTCATGCTAGCCTCCCGTCGACAGTTTTTGGGTGCCCCCCAACCTTGCAGTGGCCCGGTCCATCTGCTATTCTCACCCCGCTTTTTGTCTGACCTTAATCCTGCCGAACCGCAACATATACTTGAGCGAAGGAGTTCATCATGGCCAGCATTGCGCGGGCACTGATCAGTGTTTCCGATAAGACGGGTGTGGTTGATATGGCCAAGGGGTTGGCCGCGCTGGGCGCGGAAATTCTCTCCACCGGCGGCACGGCGAAGGCGCTGCGCGACGCGGGCGTGCCCGTGACCGACGTGGCGGCCTACACCGGTTCGCCCGAGATTCTCGACGGGCGCGTGAAGACCCTGCATCCGAAAATTCACGGCGGCCTGTTGGGGCGGCGCAGCCTGCCGGCCCACGTCGACCAGATGAAGCAGCACCAGATCGGCAACATCGACGTCGTCGTGGTCAATCTGTATCCCTTCGAAGCCACCATCGCCAAACCCGGCTGTCCGTTCGAGGAGGCCATCGAGAACATCGACATCGGCGGCCCCTCGATGCTGCGCTCCGCCGCGAAGAACCACGAGGATGTGCTCGTGGTCGTCGATCCGAAGGATTACGGGCGCGTGTTGGATGCGCTGAAGGGCGGCTCGGCCACTCCGGCGCTGCGCCGTGAATTGGCCATGAAGGTGTTCCAACACACCGCACGCTACGACAGCCTGATCGCGGGCTATCTCGAAAAGCAGGTGCAGGGGAGCGAGGTGAAATTCCCGGCGATCCTGTCGCTCCAGTTCGAGCGCGTCGAGACCTTGCGCTACGGAGAAAACCCGCATCAGCAGGGCGCATTCTATCGGGACCTCAACTCGAAGGAACCGTCGGTGTCGCGCGGGAAGATCCTGCACGGCAAGGCGATGTCCTATAACAACTTCCTCGACGCCAACTCCGCGCTGGAGCTCGTGAAGGAATTCGACCAGACGGCTGTGGCGATCATCAAGCACAACAACCCCTGCGGCTGCGCCCTGGGGGCGACGCCGGTCGAGGCCTACGTGAAGGCGCGGGCGACCGATCCGGTGTCGGCATTCGGCGGCGTGCTCGCGTTCAATCGTTCGGTGGACCTGCCGGCTGCCAAGGAAATCACCTCGACGTTCGTCGAAGTCGTGATTGCGCCGAGCTTTACCGAGGAGGCATTGGCGGAGTTGAAGCGGAAGAAGGATTTGCGGTTGCTGGAAGTCGGGCCGCTCGCGAAGGCCGGCCCCGAGGGCTACGACCTCAAGAAACTGGTCGGCGGCTTGATCGTGCAGGACCGCGATCTGGGCGTGCTTCCGGATCTGAAGACGCTGGCGGTGCCGACGGTGCGGAAGCCGACGGAAGAAGAGTACGCGGCCTGCGCCTTCGCCTGGGTCGTGTGTAAACACGTGAAGTCCAACGCGATCATCTACGGCCGTCCCGGCGAGATCGTCGGCATCGGCGCGGGCCAGATGAGCCGCGTGGATTCGGTGAAGCTGGCCGGCATGAAGGCGCAGTCCACCGTGAAAGGTTGCGTGATGGCCTCGGATGCCTTCTTCCCGTTCCGCGACGGGATCGATGCGGCGGCGCAGGCCGGCATCACGTGCGTGATTCAGCCGGGTGGGTCCATCCGCGACGCCGAAGTGACCAAGGCGGTCGATGAGCATGGGATGGCGATGATTCTCACCGGGATGCGCCACTTCCGCCACTAAAACGGATGTTGAAACGGTCATCCAGCGGCGTTCTCACATCGTTCGCCGCCTGCGACCTACGAAGTACAGTACGTCTCGGCGTCTCTCTCGTTGCGGCCTTGCCGGGGTAGGCACGTGGTCATGAGCCGGAGTGGGCAGTTCGCGCACAGATTGACGACGGCGAACATTTCTCAACATTAAGCCATGGTTGAACTGTGAAAGTATTGGTCGTCGGAAGCGGCGGGCGGGAGCATGCGATGGTGTGGAAGATTGCGCAGAGTCCGCGCAAACCGACCATCTATTGCGCGCCGGGCAATGCCGGCATCGAGAGCCTCGCGACCTGTGTCCCCATCAAGGCCGACGACCTCGCCGGCTTGAAAGCCTTCGCGCTCAAGGAGCAGATCGACCTGACCGTGGTCGGGCCGGAAGCACCGCTCGCACTCGGGATCGTCGACGAGTTTCGGAAGGCGCGGCTGCGGATCTTCGGTCCGACGAAAGCCGCCGCACGGCTCGAGTCCAGCAAGAGCTTCTCCAAGGAAATCATGGCGGCCAATCGCATCCCGACCGCGAAGGCCCGTAGCTTCGAACAGATGGATCAGGCGCTCGCCTACATCGATCAGGAACCGGTCCCGATCGTGGTGAAGGCCGACGGGCTTGCGCAGGGCAAGGGTGTGGTCGTCGCGGCGACACGCGAGCAGGCCAAGCAGGCGGTGCGCGACGCGATGGAAAAATCGGTGTTCGGCCAGGCCGGGCATCGCGTGTTGGTCGAAGAATTCTTGGACGGCGAAGAGCTGACGATCATGGCCTTCACCGACGGTAAGACCGTCGTCCCGATGGTGCCGGCCCAGGACCACAAGCGTGTGGGGGATGGAGACAGCGGCCCCAACACCGGGGGCATGGGCGCTTATGCGCCGGCCCCGCTCGGCACGCCCGCGTTGCGCGATCAGGTGACGAAGGAGATTCTGCAACCGACCGTCGATGCGCTCTCCCGGATCGGCTCGCCGTTCCAGGGCGTGCTCTATGCGGGGCTCATGATCGTGAAGGGCGTGCCGTATGTGTTGGAATACAATGCCCGCATGGGCGACCCGGAGACGGAAGTCGTGTTGCCGCTCTTAAAGACCGATCTGCTCGAGGTCATGGAAGCCGTCGTCGAGCACCGGCTCGATCAATTGGCGGTGGAATGGCATCCTGAAACCGCCGTCTGCATCGTACTGACCTCGGCGGGCTATCCCGGCCCCTATGCGACGGGGTTGCCGATTCAAGGCCTCGCGCCTCCGGCCGGTACCTTGCGCAGCACGATTTTTCACGCCGGCACCAAACGCGACAGCGATCGCGTGGTGACCAACGGCGGCCGGGTGTTGGCCGTGACTGCCTGGGGGCCGACTCTGCGCCAGGCCCGCCAGGAAGCGTACGACCGGGTTTCCTCGGTTCAGTTCGATGGCCTCCACTACCGGACCGATATCGCCAACCGCGCGTTGCCCCACAGCCCCTGAGTCCGCCGCGGCTCGCGGAGTCCATGGCCACCGTCCTGCCGTTCACATCAGCCACCTGGGCCTCGACCGTGATGCCGGTGCGCCGCGTGCTCGATCGCCACGGGGTGCTCGCGCTCCCGACCGAAACATACTATGGTCTCGGCGTCCGTCCCACCGACGAGGAAGCGCTCCGCCGGTTGCAGGAGGTGAAGGGGCGGCCCGCCGACAAGCCGATTCTCGTGCTGATCGGCCATCGCGACCAACTGGCCTCGCTGGTCGCCGCCGTTCCTCCGGCAGCATCTCTCTTGATCGAACGCTTTTGGCCCGGACCGTTGACGATCATCTTTCCCGCCGCGCCCGCGCTCTCTCGGCTCCTGACGGCCGGCAGCGGGACGATCGGCGTGCGGTTGCCCCCGCTGGACCATCTCCAAGCGTTGCTGCGAGACGTGGGGCCGCTGACCGGCACCAGCGCCAACCGGTCGACGGAACCGCCGCTCGAGGAGGCGGAGGCCGTCGCGCGCTCGATGGGGCAGGATCTCGATCTGATCTTGGACGGAGGGCGTACACCGGGAGGCCCCGCGTCTACCTTGGTGGATACCGTCGGGTCGTTGCGTATCGTGCGTGAGGGCGCAGTGGCGACGGTCTCGCTCCGCGCGGCTCTCGCAGAACAAGGCTACATACTTTCGCCATGATTTGCCTGCCGAGAGCCTGTATAATCCGCCGCAATAAGGAGGATGTGCCCATGAACATTCGTGCCGCCCATCGAGCGCTCGCCATCGGTTCGTTCAGCCTCTTGGCCACGCTCGGACTCACCGGGTGTGACTATTGGCCGCCGGCGCTGCAGGCGCAGATCGAACAGTTGCGCAGCGAGGCGCAGCAGGCGCAAGCGGACAAGTCGCTCTTGCAGAATCAATTGAACGCAGCCAACAAGGCGAAGGAAGAATTGCAGTCGCGCGTGGAGGAATTGACGCGCGTGAACAAAGAAAAGTCGGCGATGATCGCCAACCTCGAGCGCAATCTTGCCGCCGAACGCGAGCGGGCGCACAAGGCCAAGTCGAGCGCGGTGAAGCCTCCGGCGAAATCCCAAAAGGCCGCCCCCACGAAACCTGCCGCGAAGCCGTCGACCAAGCCGGCCGGCAAGAAACCGGCTCCCTCGAAGACGAAAGCCAAGCCCAAACCGACGCCGGTCAAGCGCGTCGCATAGCGGGCGATCCCTCAGCCTGTCGGGGAGGTCGCGACGTCCCCGGCGCGCGTCACCCTTCTCCTCCACTGCTCAGCGGATGGGCCAGCCCACCGGCGAAGGAACTCGTTGATGTGTGGTGTCGGTTAGGTCGTGGAAGAACCGGAGGCGGTGCTGCCGGAACTCGACGAACCGGCCGCGGGGGTGCTCGTAGTGGTCGTGGCCGGGGCCGCCGCCGCTGCCGGCTTCGCGGCTGCTCCCGACTCTGCGGCAGCGGGCGCCTTCGCTTGATCGCCCCCCGTCGCGGCGGCCTTCTCTTCCGCGCTGTTGCTCCCGCCGGGCTTGAGCTTGTCGGAGTAATCCGTGATGTACCACCCGCTGCCCTTGAACATGATGGCCGGCGGAGAAATCAGCTTGGTCACGGGCTGTCCGCAGCGGGCGCATTCTTTGATCGGGTCGTCCTTGATGCTTTGCTTGACCTCGAACCGGTAGGCACAACCGGTACACTGGTATTCGTAAATCGGCACTGGTCCTCTCCTTTTCCTGGTCCCCCATGTCTCGGCACATCGAACGCCGCCGATTGGGATAACATCGATTCCGGTGGAATCAAGGCCCGGCCCCGGCGGGAACCCGTTTACGTCAGCTTGCGAAGGGCCGTCTCGATCCTGGTCAGTCCGCGCTCGATCGCCTCCATCGAGGTCGCATACGAGAGGCGAATGTGCTGGTCGCTGCCGAACGGTTCGCCGGGCACGAGCGCGACCTGCGCTTCCTTCAGCAGATAGCTTGCCAGATTTGACGCCGAGCCGATGGGCTGATCGTTCCAGCGTCGACTCAGCACGCCGCTCACGTTCGGAAACGCGTAGAACGCGCCGGTCGGCATGCGGCAGGTCACGCCGGGCATGCGGTTGAGCCGGTCGACCATCACGCGCCGCCGGCGATCGAATTCGGTCACCATCGTGACGGTGAAGGGATCACCGAGCCGCAGCGCGGCGACCGCCGCCTTTTGCGAAATCGAACAGGGGTTGGACGTGCTCTGGCTTTGAATGTTCGCCATCGCCGTGAGCAGATCCTTCGGCCCCGCGGCGTAGCCGATCCGCCAGCCGGTCATCGCATAGGCCTTCGAGACGCCGTTGATGATCACGGTGCGGGCGGCCACCTCCGGACCGAGCGCCGCGATGCTCATATGACGCAGCCCGTCGTAGAGCACCTTCTCGTAAATCTCGTCCGAGATGATCACCAGGTCGTGCCGCAACGCGACCGCGGCGACGCCCTCCAGCGTCTTACGATCGTACGTCGCGCCGGTCGGATTACAGGGGCTGTTGACGATGATCGCCTTCGTGCGCGGCGTGACCTTCGCTTCCAACTCCTCCGGGCTGATGTTGTAGCCCTCGGATTCCTTGGTCGGCAACAACACCGGCGTCGCGTCGTTCAACAGGGTTTGGTCCTGGTAGGAGACCCAGAACGGTACCGGGATGATCAATTCGTCACCGGCTTCGAGCAACGCTTCGGCCAGGTTGTAGAGCGAATGTTTCGCACCGCAGGACACCAGGATCTGCGACTTCTCAAAGCGCAGTCCCTGCTCGGCCATCAGTTTCTCCGCGATCGCTCCGCGGAGTTCGTCGATGCCCGACGACGGAGTGTACTTCGTGAACCCGGCGCGAATGGCGGCTTCCGCCGCGGCCTTGACCGGTTCCGGCGTATCGAAATCCGGTTCGCCGGAGGCGAAGTCGATCACGTCGATGCCTTGGGCCGCCATCGACTTGGCCGTTGCGGTGATGCTCAATGTGGGGGAGGGGACGATGCGTCCGACACGGGCTGCGAGCTTCATCCTTTCAAACTCCGAATTCGTTCTTGGAGCCGCCGGGCGACCTCGGGGTGCACGAAATCCGTCAGTGCCCCGCCGTGAGTGGCGACATCCTTAATGATGGTGGACGACAAATAGGAAAACTCTTCACTCGGCATGAGAAACACCGTCTCGACCGAATCGGCCAGTTTCCGATTGATCAGGGCCATTTGGAACTCATGTTCGAAATCCGAAATCGCGCGGAGCCCCCGGAGCACGGCCTTGGCGCCGCGGCGCTGCACGAATTCCACGAGCAGGCCCTCGAAGGTGGTGACCTCCAGATGGTTCAGGTCCTTCGTCGCCAGCCGCACCATGTCCAGCCGTTCGGTCAGGTTGAACATGGGGTGTTTGCTCGGGTTGGGCGCCACCGCCACGATGACTTCGTCGAAGAGCCGCAACCCCCGCCGGATGATGTCGCTGTGTCCGTGCGTGATCGGGTCAAACGTGCCGGGATAGACGGCAATGTTCATGCGGATTGCGGCTCCTTCCGTCCGATATCGAAGACCGTCAAGGCGGTGTCCCCGTAGTCATATCGCTTCCGTTGTGTCAGCGGGCCGATCCGGTCCGGAACGGCGGTCTTGCGGGCATGTTCCAGGATCACGACGGCCCGGTCGGTAAACCAGCCTGCCTCCCAGCCGTTAATGACCTGAACCAGGTCCGGTACGAGGTCATAGGGCGGATCGCAGAAGATGATGTCGTACGGGCCTGCCCATTGCGTGCCTCGGCGGAAAAATTGCTCGACCCGGCAGGCACAGACCTGAGCGTGGGCCTCCATGCCGCAGGTGCGGAGGTTCGCGTCCAGGAGTCGGAGGGCTTGACGGTTCTGTTCGACGAACGTGACGTGGGTTGCGCCTCGACTCAAGGCTTCGATGCCGATGGCCCCGGTTCCGGCGTAGAGGTCGAGCACGCGGGCCTGCGGCGTCCGCTGCCCGAGGATGGAAAACAGGGCTTCCTTGACGCGATCCGACGTCGGACGGATAGCCTGCCCCGTCGGACCCTGCAACCGGCGGCCTCGATGAACCCCTGCGATGATGCGCATGACCGTATGAGGGTGAGTGCCATGATCTCATGGCGAAGGAGTAAGAGACTGTAACACAGCGTTTTTGAAGGGGTCAAGGAGCGGAGGCCGAGCGGCGCGTAGAGGAAGACGACGAAGGCGGTGAGGGGAACACTCACTCCCCGCCCGGAGGCGGGGAGTCGCTGTCACGTCGTCGAGGTTTCGTCGTTTTGACGGTTGGGGAGGGGCTCGCTATAATCGGGCCGAATCCGCGGTCAGTTCGTGCAGGTGGAGAGGGAGCCGATGATCCGGACCTTCGCACCGAGCCAATCAGAACGGAACGGACGATTCGTCCGGCTTAGCGAGTCGCCACCGGCTGCGGTTCCCGCGCGGCCAAACTCTTGCGGCGATTCGATGAAATCGTGCGATCGATGATCGCGCCGCAGTTGATGCACTTCCAGGCGTAGAAAATGAGGAAGAAATCAGAGAACCGTTCCAACATCATCAGGCCTTTGCACTTCGGACATTCCATTTGCCCCTCCTGGGTGGCGACGTTTACAGCTGTAGGCGTTCTCAAGCAAGACCTGCACCAAAATGTCGAAGTGAACAATATCAATGGCTTGGATAGACAAGATGCGTCAATTCCTGGCTGTCAAGCGTCAAAGTCCTGGTACAAAACTGTGCAAGCTGACACTTTTTTGTCGTAGAAAGTGCCTATGGGACGTCGAAAGAACACCGGTGGAATCGGGGCTTGGCCTGCGGAGGAGCGCCCACGTGAACGACTGCTCAGACAAGGAGCCGACCATTTGTCGGATGCGCAATTATTGGGAATTCTGTTGCGGGTCGGGCGCGAGGATGCGTCGGCGGTGCAGGTCGGCATGGACCTATTGGGCCGGCTTGGCGGCATTCAAGGGCTGATTCAAGCCAGCACTGAGGAGCTGTGTCAGGTGGCCGGCATCGGGCCGGCGAAGGCGGCGCAACTGAAAGCGGCCGTGGAGGTGGGGAAGCGAGCGGCAGCCGCCCCCTTGTCGACCGGCACGCAGGTCCACTCCAGCGCGGATTTGTTTGGGCATTACCACGCGCGATTGCGTGATGTGCGGCATGAAGTGTTCGCGGCGGTCCTGCTGGATGCGAAGCACTGCGTGATTCGCGACCTCACCATATCGGAAGGTAGTCTCACGCTGAGCATCGTGCATCCGAGGGAGGTGTTTCTCCCGGCGGTGCGGGCATCGGCCGCCGCGGTGATATTTCTCCATAACCATCCGAGCGGCGATCCGACGCCCAGTCAGGAGGATCGTGTCCTGACGGCGCGCTTGGTTTCGGCTGGCCGGTTGCTGGGCATTCAAGTATTGGATCACCTGATCATCGGCGATGGACGGTATGTCAGTTTCGCCGACCAGGGTTGGTTGCAACCGGAGCCGCCGCGGCTCTGACGAAGTGGTTCAGGGGCGTCCCTCGCCCGACGTGAAAGGATCGTATGTAGCCCGATATTCACTCTGACCTGCGGGTCTCCGGACCCGCCGCCGAACCGGAGGAGGTCGCCATGCATCTTCCCCCCGTCGAATCCATCAGGAATGTCGCTGTGGTGTCGAATGCGGGAGCAGGGAAAACCTCGTTGGTCGAAGCGCTCGCGTACTGCACAGGTCATCTGCCGATTCCGGGTTCGGTCCCGGAGGGCACCACGGTTTCCGATTTCGAGCCGGAAGAGATCCGCCACCGGACCTCTTTCAACACCGGCGTCCTTCACTGCACGGTCCAATCCCACATCCTGAATCTACTCGACACGCCCGGAGCCTCCAGCTTCGCGGCCGAGACGCGCACGGCGCTCCGTGCGGCTGACGGTGTGATCCTGCTCGTGAACGCCGCTATGGGCGTGCGCGGCGATGTCCAACGCCTCTGGGGGCTGATTCGCGAAGCCGGGTTGCCCTGTCTGATTTTCGTCAACGGGCTCGACAAGGACGGGACCGCCTTCACGCGGACCGTGGAGGCGATCGGGAAGGAACTCGGCACGACCGCCGTGCCGCTGACGGTTCCAATCGGCGCCGGGGCGCAAGTGACCGGTGTGGTGGACCTGCTGCGGATGCAGTCGGTCTCACCGAAGCCCGATCGACCGCAGGCGCTCGAAGGCGCCATCCCCTCGGAAGCCGAAGCGGCGGTGGATCAGGGGCGCCGGCGGCTGATGGAGGAAGTGGCCGAGACGGATGAAGTGCTCCTGGACCGCTACCTGGCGCAGAACACCTTATCCGAAGAGGATCTCATGGCGGGGCTCAAGGCGGCCGTGCAACGGGGGACGCTCGTGCCGGTCATCGGCGGAGTCGCGACCAGGATGATCGGCGTCCATTCCCTGCTGACCTATCTGCTGGGGCTGTTACCGTCTCCCGTGGACCGGGCCAAACTCTCCCCGTTAGAGGGCCGCGCGGTCTCCGACGAGGCCTCGCCGATTCTGCGCCACCCCACGCCGACCGAGCCGTTTTCCGGATTCATCTTCAAGACCATCATCGATCCGTTTCTCGGTCGGCTGTCCTATGTGCGGGTCTGTTCCGGTACGGTGGAAGCCGACAAACCCCTTTACAACGCCTCGCGCCAGACGAAGGAAAAGGGCGGGCATCTCTTTTCGATTTTCGGCAAGAAATACCAGGCTGTGCCCCGTGCGTCGGCGGGCGACATCATCGCCATCGGCAAACTCAAAGATAGTCTGACCGGCGATACCCTGTGCGACGAGCAGTCGCCGATCCGGTATCCGGCGCTTGCGGCGACACGCCCGGTGGTGTCCTTCGCGATCGAACCCAAATCCAAAGCCGATATCGAGAAGGTGAGCCTGGGGCTGCATAAGCTGATCGAGGAAGATCCGAGCCTCGAGTTCGTCCGCAACGCCGAGACGAAGGAGATGGTGTTCAGCGGCATGGGACAATTGCACATCGACGTGGCCCTGGAAAAGTTGCATCGCAAATACGGCGCGGACGTTTCGCTCCACATGCCGAAGATTCCCTATCGGGAAACGATCCGCAGCACTGCTCAGGCCCAGGGCAAATACAAGAAGCAGACGGGCGGGCACGGGCAGTACGGCGATTGCTGGCTGGAACTCGGGCCGCTGCCGCGCGGGAAGGGGTTCGAGTTCGAAAACAAAGTGGTGGGTGGGGCGATTCCCCGAAACTTCATTCCCGCCGTCGAGAAAGGCGTGGTCGAAGCCATGCAGGAAGGCGTGCTGGCCGGTTTTCCGGTGGTGGATCTCCGCGTCAGCGTCTACGACGGCTCCTACCATGTTGTGGATTCATCGGAAATGTCCTTCAAGATCGCCGCGTCGATGGGGTTCAAAAAGGCGATGGAGGCCGCCCATCCGATTCTGCTCGAGCCGGTGATGACCGTGGAGGTCGACGCGCCGGCCGATTGTATCGGGGCGGTCATCGGGGATCTCAACTCACGCCGCGGGCGCATCGTCACCGTCATGGCCAACGGTCACACCGAAACCGTGACGGCGACGGTGCCGCTCGCCGACATGCTGAAGTATGCGCCGGCGCTCAACTCGATCACGGGCGGGCGGGGGACCTATGTGATGGAATATGCCCATTACGACGAGGTCCCCAGGGAGCTGGCCCTGCGCATCATCGAAGAACACAAGGCGGGACGCCAGGCGGTGGGTGCTCACTGATTGAGTGGGGGAGGGAAGGGGCAAAGAGCAACAGGCAAAACGAAGAGAAAGGAATGGATGCAAGGGGAAGGGATCGTTCAGACGGCGCAATGAATAGGGCGTAAAAGGGATAAAAGGGAATGAGAAAAGTATTCAGGCCGCTTCATGAACGACGTGAGCCGCGGCTCACGTCGTTCTGGTCGAACTGCGGGCGGTTCGACCGGCCGCTGCCGTGACGCTAGTGGTCCGACGGTTTGAGCACCACGTAAAACGCCCGGGTTTCCCGCATGACGCGCAGCAGCACGGTCTCACCGCGCCGAACCTTGGAAACGGCGACCGTGAATTCTCCCACCGTCCCAATGTCCACCCGATTGACCTCCTTGATCAGGTCCCCCTCGCGAAGACCCTCCGCCTGTGCCAGGCTGCCGCCTTCGACCTTGGCGATCAGCACACCCTTCGTTTCGCGCAAGTGGAATTTTTCAGCCAGGCTCGCCGTGAGATCCTGCACGTCGATTCCGAGCTTTACTTCCGATCGTGACTGGGGAATCGATGCCACCGTGGCGGTGTCGCGGCGCTCGCTCAGGGACACGGCGAGGGTCACCCGGCGTCCGTCGCGGACGACTTCAACCTGCGTGCTGGTCCCGGGCGGAAGAGTGGCGACCAGCCGAGACAATTTGTTCGGCGTATCCACCAAGGCTCCATCGACCTTCGTGATGACGTCCCCGGGCTTGATCCCTGCGATCGCGGCCGGATCTCGCTCAAATACCTCGTTGACCAACACCCCCTCGTTCTCTTCGACGCCGAATTTCTTGGCCAGGTCGGGCGTCAACGGTTGAAGTCCCACGCCCAGCCAGGCCCGCACGACACGGCCCTTGGCGATCAATTGCTGCATCACTTGCTTGGCCATGTTCGAGGGGATGGCGAAGCCGATGCCTTGCGCGAAATTGATGATCGCGGTGTTGATCCCGATGATCTCGCCGCGCAGGTTGAAGAGCGGACCCCCGGAGTTGCCGGGGTTGATCGAGGCGTCGGTCTGGATGAAGTTCTCGTAGCGTGAAAGGTTGATATTCTCGCGGCCGATCCCGCTGACGACGCCGAGCGTCACGGTACGGTCGAGGCCGAAGGGGTTGCCGACGGCGAGCACCCACTGGCCCACTTTCACGGTTCCGGAATCACCGAAATGCGCAGAAGGGAGCGGATGGTCGCTCGTGACCTTGAGCACCGCCAGATCCGTGTCCGGGTCCTTGCCGACGACTTGTGCGAAGAGCTTGGATTTATCGGACAACCGGACTTCCACCTCGTTGGCGTCGCCCACGACATGGTTGTTGGTGATGATGTGGCCGTCCGCATCGACGATCACGCCGGAGCCCGAGCCCGTGGCGCTTGGAGTGCGCTCGCCGGAGCCGTCTCGTGACCGGCCAAGGGTTTGAATGGGAAAGATGCTGACGACGGATGGCTTGGTCTCCTCCGCCAGATCCGTGATGACGCTCTGAATATCTTCAAGGAGCCGCAACCCCGGCGAATCCCTCGGAATGCCCGGTCGATGGTCGGGGGTTGCCGCGATGGCCTGACCAGACCAGCCCGCGAGCAGCGATCCCAGCAACAGGATGGGCAGCGCGAGGCGGGTATCGTACGACAACGAGGTTCGGCTGTGCATGATGGTATGACTCCAATGACGTGTCCGGCCCGAGGGTTACAGGATACCAGATCGGGGAAGGGACGGGAAAGCCGCCGCTACGCAGTTCTGGAGGAGACGACCGGACCGTGGAAGTGCGGGGCCCAGCGCGCGAGATCTTCGCGGAGGCCGACGAGCACGACGACGTCGTCGGCGCGCAGCATCAGGGATTCGGTCAGCGGCAACAGGAACGGACCGCGGAAGACCGCCGCCAGACGCATGGTAGCGGGCAAGTCGAATTCGCCGATGGGATGACCGATGATCGGCGCGCCCTGGGCCACGACCACACGCTCGATCGCGGCACCGTGCGCCCCCAGATCACGCTGGATCTTGAGTAATTCGTCATGCACCAGCTCTTCCTTCAGCTCTCGAATGTGCGTCTCCACCTGTTGAAGGGACTGGCGATGGGCGTTGATTCGATCCGACGCATTGCGCAGGAGGTCATCCAGCGGCGGCAACGTCGGATCTGCGGTCAGGTCGGCATGTGGCCTCGCGGGATCGGCGACGCGGGTCGCGACTCGTCGGCCGACTTGACGGTGAATGGCACGGATCTGGGTCAGGATGGAGGTGGCTTGGCCGTGGAGCCGCAGGACGTGGACTTTCCGGTTTACGCGTTCGGCAATGGCGAGGATGCTTTCGTACAGCGCGCTGCCGGTGAGCGAAAGTTCCTTCCGGATTCGGGCTAAGAGCTCAAAGGAAAGCATGGCAGAAACGTCCGATAAGATATATTATGTAAACTCGTAGTTCAGCTCATCTTCTCACCTGGTGATCGTCTCTACGCCAACCGCTCGGACATGTCAACCTGCGGACCCGGCACCGCCGCGTACTGAGGTTCCCTGCGTAGATCACTCGTTCACGTCTTTCTCCGCGATCGAGACTCCTCTCAGGCGACTCACGTTCGCGCGGCCGGTTCCAAGTCATCGAGCCGTCCGCTTCTTCTTCTGCGATCGCTTCGGAAGCTGCCGCCCTCCTTGCGCCGTTGCTTGCAGGGCGACATCTCCCACAAACTAGGGATCGCCCGGGGAGCATCAGGCCCCTTGGCGCGCTAAGGTCGGGAAGGACGTCGTACGCAGACGATCCCATTTCCACCCGGGAGATCGCACTCCCGCTCACCCCCACCGTTCGAGAGGAAAGGAGCAGCATCATGAAATTGCTCATGCTCGCACTCATGGTCGGCGCTGTCGTACTTTGCGGCGGACTTGCTTCGTCGGACGCCAGCGAGGCCAAGGCCAAAATGGAAAAGGCCAAAGGAGAAATGAAGGGGTCCATCGAAGAAGGCAAGGGGGAAGCGAAGGCCCTCATGGAAGAGGCCAAGGGCAACGATACCAAGGCGGAGATGGAACGTGCGAAGGGCAAAATGAAAGGGGCAGTCGAACGGGGGAAGGGCAAGGCCAAAGAGCTCAAGGAAAAAATGAAGGATTAGCTCGGCGCGACGGACAGCCCCGGCCGATCGATGCATACCCTTCAGGGCTGTCCGCCACCGCGGCCTGGTGGGGCGTTGCCATGGTTACGACGGCCTGCGCGTCCGCGGAACCTTCATGCCTTTGGCCCGGGCCTCCGACAGTCCGATGGCAATAGCCTGTTTGCGGCTCGTCACCTTCCTCCCACTGCGTCCGCTGCGCAACGTGCCTTGTTTCCGTTTACGCAGAGCCTGTTTCACCATCTTCCGTGAACCCCTGCCGTAGCGTGCCATGCGATCCTCTCAATTGGTAGTGAGGGCGCGGGAAGGGTCCAGCCCTTCATCCGATCGCCGCGTGATGTTCTCATCCTAGCCGGGAGGAGCACTCGGCGAACCTGGGCGTCTCCCCAGCCTCGGCATGCACAGGCTGAATGCCGACCAAACAGCATCGGACCAGGGGCTCTCCCCCGTCCTCAGGCCACCCTGGTATCGTTTAACGCCCGATCCAAATTGCTTGCCGCGCTGATCAGCGCGATATGAGTGAAGGCTTGAGGGAAGTTGCCGAGTGTTTCGCCGCTGTCTCCGATTTGTTCGCCGTACAGCCCGAGATGGTTCGCGTGCCCCAACACCCGTTCGAAGAGCAGTCGGGCTTCCGCCAGTTTCCCCGGCTCGAACCGTCCGGCTCTGGTAAGCGCTTCGACCAGCCAGAACGAGCACATGCTGAACGTGCCTTCCTTTCCGTCCACCCCGTCTGTCCCCAACGCATTGTCATACCGGTACACGAGTCCGTCCGATACCAGTCCCCCCTGCTCCGGTGATCTCCTGATGGCGTCCAACGTGCGCAGCATGCGCGGATCGTTCGGCGCCATGAAGAATACCAGCGGCATCAGCAGCACGGCCGCATCCAGGCGATCGCTTCCGTACTGTCGCACGAAGGCCTGCCTCGTGTGGCTCCATCCGTTGGCCATGATCTCCTCATAGATCTGATCACGGATCCGCCGCCAGCGCTCGATATCGGCGGGAAAGGAGCGCTTTTCTGCCAACCGAACGCCCCGGTCCATCGCCACCCAACTCATCAGCTTCGTGTGGACGAATTGCTGCCGCCCTCCCCTGACCTCCCAGATTCCTTCGTCCGGTTCCCGCCAGTGCTCACTCAACCAATCGAGCTGTCGCCGGATGCGCAGCCAGGCGTCGTACCCGATCGGCATCACGTATTTGTTGTACAGGTACAGGGAATCGAACAGCTCTCCGTAGATGTCCAGTTGCAGCTGGCGGTATGCGGCATTGCCGATCCGCACCGGCCTTGAGCCACGGTACCCCTCCAGATGATCCAGGTGCTGTTCGGTCAACTCGTGCCGCCCGTCGATGCCGTAGACGCTCTGCAGATCGCCATCCTGCTCGACCTCGGCCATGCGTTCTCCGAGCCACTCCATGAAATGATGGGCTTCCTCGGTAAAGCCCAGCCGCAACAATCCATACAGGGTGAAGGCCGCATCACGCAGCCAGGTATAGCGATAGTCCCAGTTCCGTTCACCCCCGAGGGTTTCCGGCAAACTGCACGTCGGTGCCGCGACGATCGCGCCCGTCGGCTCATAGGTCATCAGTTTCAAGGTGAGCGCCGATCGGTTGACCATTTCCCGCCAGCGGCCGCCGTAGGTCGATTTCGACAGCCAGCGATGCCAGTAGTCCACCGTCTGACGTATGAGTCTCTGGGCTTCTACGCTGGACAGGGCCCGTGGCAGGCCAACGTCGGAAGGCGCCTGGCCGAAGGCGAACACCGCGTCCTGCCCTTCCGTCAGCGCGAAGGTTGCGTGCACGCCGGTCTCGTCCTGCATCAAGGGGATGTGGGAGGCCAGGTCCACCGCGAGGGACTGCGATGTGAAGCGGGCGCCCATCGAGGACAGTCGTACCTCATGCCGTTGTCGGGCGTAGTCACAGGCGGGCTGACATCGGAGCCGGAAGATGAGTCGTCCTCTGGTGACGGTGACTCGTCGCACGAGGTGACGGCACCAGGGAGAATCATCGGCAATTCCCACCGGCATCAAGTCTTCGATCTCACCGATCCCATCCGCGGAGAGAAAGCGAGTGATCAGCACGTTCGTGTCCGGCCGATAGAACTGTTTGGTGCGAAGGTGTTCCGTCTGAGGCCGGATGTCGAATCGGCCGCCGATCCGATCATCGAGGATCGCACCGAAGACACTTGGGGAGTCGAACGCCGGCAGGCAGAGCCAGTCGACGGAGCCGTTCTTACTGACCAGGGCCGCGGTCCGCATGTTGCCGATGAGACCGTATTCTTCAATCGGGCAGTAGGCCATGGTGGCTCGGCTCCCGGCGGCCGCCTGGTTGTCGGACGGCCGTCTCCCTCGCAACAGGGGCACGTGCGCTATCTTCCTGCCTGCCGCCGGGTGGACACCCTCGGGAAAACCCGAGCCGAAACCAGAACCTGCCCTCAAGGGCCTCCCCAGGCTCCTGACCGACCCGGTCGGAGAAAGCGCCGGGGGGACTCGACGGTTCGGGCAAGTCCGTTTCCCTACCGAACCCCTGTGCAGAGTCGGTCGGCGGCGGAATAAACCGGCAGGCCTCGCGGGCCTACAGCTCCTTCGCCCAAAATAAAAACGCGCCGTGCCCTCCCTTCGTGGGCGGACCTCCGCCGGGGTCTCGAAACATGCCGAAGTTATAGCTGTAATTGATCTCGATCTGGGACTTCCACGGGGCGCCGGTGACGAGTCCTCCGCCGAGCGCCGGCAGCGAATCGGTCGTGTTTCTGATTCCCTGCGGCGTTTGACGCGGCCGTTCGACGAGCCCGTAGGTTGCCGTGATGTAGGGGTAGAGGAAAAACAGCGCTTCATACCGGTAGGTGACGCTGGCGATCGCATAGCGTCGGGGGAAGAGTTCGTTGAACGCGACGCCGGGCATCGTGGGGAGCGAGAGCGCTTCCCATTCGAATCCCGTGGGACGGCCCGGTAACCGGAAGGCGCTGAACCGGTCCAGATCCTTGCCGATGCCGCCGTAAAAGCTGGTCACCAACCGGTGACGTTCGCTCTCGATACCAGGCAGGCCGTGGGCAAAGACGGCATAGGCCGAGGCAGCCAAGTAGGTTTGCTCCTTCTTGAAGTCGGGCGTGTCGAAGGGCTCCCCGCCCCACGGACCCCACTTGGCCCGATGGCCATGCAGGACGTCTCCACCGATGGAGAATCCCTTGTGCGGCAGCTCCATGAGGTTCCGCACCAGCGCGTCCCACCGAATCCGACCGTGGATGCGGCCTTCATAGGTGTCTTTGGGGACGCCATAGCGCGAGGACGTGTGGTCGGTGCCGCGGAAGAAGCGGTAACCAGGTTCGTAAGTGAGAAATACGTTCAGGGCACTGTCCTGTTCGAAGGGGACAAAGGGAAAACGATAGCCGACGCCGAATCCGGCGAAGACGTAGTTCCATTCGAGCTCGGTTGCCCTGATCCGTTGACCCTCTACATATTCCGAACGTCCCAAGGGCGCGATGAAATTATCCAAGGTGAAGACGAGCGACCAATTGGGCAGGGACCGCAAGCCGATCGTATAGTCGATGTCGTTCACGACGCCCGAGAAGGTCCCGCGGAAGCGCCGGTTGTCACCGTCCCAGTTGCGCCAGACGTACAGGGCCCCGAACGGCAACATCTCCATTTGGCTCGGTCCGTTGGGCGTGTACTGAAGACCGAAATTGATCGCCGTGACGCTTCGCCGATCGCGTGGCGGAACATAGATCTCCTCTCCGAGCAGCGTCGTGCGAAATTCTTTCCCCGCCTCCGCCGTTTTGTCCTCCTCGGCCATCGCAAGGTGCATCGGACATCTGGTGAGGCCCCAGACCGTCAGGACCACCAAGACGGCCCGCCTCACGCCTGGTCTGCGCATGTTGCCATCCGATCGCTGTCTCTGTGTGTGAAGGAATCCCGAGAGAATTGTGTCGCACGAGCCACTTCGGGAAACGGTGAACGTCGGCGACCTGCAGGCTGACGGTGCGGCACCCTCCCCATCACTCCGTTCGAACCGTCCGGTCCCGCCAAGCCACAACCATCGGCACTGCCTCGCCCGGTCAGCTCATCCTATGATTCGAGTGAAATCGATCGCGCTCGGGAAAGCCCTAGCAGCGATCAGGCAGCGCCCTAGCGATCCGCGTTGCAGCCGTGAGGCGAGCGGAATCGATCCGCGGAAATGGGCCATCGGCGAGGAAGGGGTGGCGCGCACCGCAGGGATTCGCGAGGGGGTTCCTCGCCCATGCGCGGCAAGTCATGCGATGCCGAGGCTTACGGAAGAGGGCGGAGGTGTCACGCGATGAAGCCATCGATGAGAGAGCGGGGATGCTCAGCCGTGACTTGAGAGGGGACGCTATCGTATACTGCAAGCTCCAAGGCGAAGAGACAATCCTCTACCACCCTACAGGTCTTTTCCATGCGCAAGCCCATGATCATCATCGCGGACGATCATCGTCTCGTTTCGGAAGGGATTGTGAAACTCCTGGAGCAGGAATATCAGATTGTTGCCACACCGAACGATGGCCGCACGCTCGTCGAGTCGGCCGAACGGCTGCAGCCGGACCTCGCCTTTGTCGACATTTCGTTGCCGCTTCTCAACGGCCTGGATGCCTGCCGGCACTTGCGAAGATCGAATCCGCAGATGAAGATCGTCATTTTGACGATGCATGCGGAGCCACATTTCGTCGATGAGGCCTTTCGGGTCGGGGTGAGCGGGTATGTGCTCAAACAATCAGTCGGCGAGGAATTGCTCTTCGCCGCACGCGAGGTCCTCAAAGGCAGAACCTATATCTCGCCGATTGTGGCGCAGGGCCTGATCGATAAGGCGGTGGCGAGTACTCCGGAACCGGTGGCGCCGCCGGTCGCTCCCAAGCCCCCTGTGATGTTGAGTCTTCGCCAGCGGGAAGTGTTGCAGTTGGTTGCGGAAGGAAAGTCCAACAAGGAAATTGCGTCGATTATTAACGTGACCCTCAAAACCGTCGAGTTCCATAAGGCTCGGATCTCGAAGGAGTTGGGCGCAAAAACCACCGCCGAACTCACGAAGCAGGCCATCCACCTGGGATTGATTTCGCCTCCCGAGACGCCGCCGACCACCGAATTACGCCAGCGATAGGAAGTTGGCCGCCGGCCTCCCCCGCCTGCTCACAAATCGGTCAGCCCCTGCGCGAGGGCGAATTTCGTCAGGTCCGACGCCGTCTTGACTCCGACCTTCTTCATAATCTCCGCCTTGTGAAACTCGACGGTCTTTTCTGAAATCGCCATCTCGGACGCAATGTCCTTGGTGGAACGGCCGTCGGCAAAGAGCTTGAGGAACTGGGCCTGTCGAGGCGTCAGTTGCACCCGATAGCCTTCCGGTCGCATCCAGGGATGGTCGATGATCTCCCGCACGTCGGGACTCACATCCGAGGAAATGAACCGGCGGTTGCTCATCACTTCCCTGATGGCGGCCAGCAGCTCCGTCGCGGCCGACTGTTTCAGGACGTAGCCGGCCGCGCCTTTCCGAAATCCCTCGCTCACGTAAAACGGTTCGCTCAACATCGTGACGAATATGATCTTGACCTGAGGGAGCAGTGACTTGACCCGCACTGCCAGGTCGAAGCCGTTGGAATCGGCCATCGACACGTCGAGCAGGATGATGTCGGGTTTGCAGGAGGGGGCCAGATCCAGCAACTCGTCGCCGCTTCGGGCGCTGCCCACGACGACCGTATCCTTGGCCAGCAGCTGGCGGAAGCCTTCCAGGACGAGGGGGTGATCGTCGGCAATGAATACGCGAGGTGGATGCATCGTATGTGCCGTCCCGTTGCTGATCGGTCAGTCTGTACGATTGCCGGCCCGAACACCAGCATTATCCTACCACACACCGGTCTTCCCACCGCTGTGTGAAACCCTAGCCATGGGGCATGTCGACCCTGGGCGCCGCGCTCCGACGTCTTTCTCTCATGTGCACGAACCGGCTGGAGATCCCGTCGTCGGACGAAGCGTGATGCGACTTAGATTTCCCGCTCCAGGAGTGCGACGGGACAGGAATGAAACACTTCAGCGGCCGGCAGGATCTGGCGGTCCCCTTCGGAAATGGTTCGCAGTCTTGCTCCGGTGAGGACGTTGCGATAGGCGGACCCGGGTTTCCACGACGGCACGGTGATGCCGGTTTCGGCCCACAGCGCCTCCCCCACCGGTAACAGTGACGGATCGGGAAGGAGTACCGTCAACAGTCGTGGAATCACGGTGACGGCGGCCGCGTCGTTGTGGAGCCGGGCGAATGCGAAGAGATGATCCCGGCGCGGGCCGGTACCCTGCAGCGGGACGTATTCGCCGGCAAGGAACAGGTCCTCATGTCGGCGACGAAATCGCAGCGTCTGGAGGATGAGCCACAGCTTGATCCGCCCATCGTCCCTGCGGCCCAGCAGTTCCTCCAAGCGCTTCTCAGGAGGAGCACCGGCGGTCTCTTGCGCCAGGAACTCCTCCAGGATGGTTCGGCGAAGGTCGAAATCGACGGGACGGCGGTTGTCGGGATCCACCAGACTGAAATCCCACAGTTCGCTTCCCTGGTAGAAATCCGGGATTCCGGGCGCCGTCATCTTGAGCAGCACCTGCGCCAGGGAGTGATAGATCCCATAGGCGGACACACGATGCTGGAAGGTCTCGAAGTCGGCGAGGAAGTCCTGCGCTCGGACGGGATCGAGGATGCCGCTCACGAAGCGCGCCATCGCGTCTTCGTACTCCGCATCCGGATTCACCCAGCTGGTTCGGGATTTGGCCTCCCGGAGCGCCTTGATCATTGCGGCGTGGATCCGTTCGCGGAACGCGTCGCGTTCCCGAGGGTCTTGGAGGCCGGTTGCCGGCCAGGCCCCGAGCAGCGTTTGATAGAGCGCATACTCGTCGGCTGCGGCCGGCATGGCGCCCTGGTCTCCGTTGGTCTTCCATTTGCGATTCAATTTTCTCCATCGCAGCGCATGCTGTTGCCAGTCCTTGGGGATCTCCGAGAGCACGTTGAGCCTGGCCCGAAGGTCCTCCCCGCGCTTGGTATCGTGGGTGGCGGTAGCCGAGAGGGCGTGCGGGTTTTTGGCCTGGCGTACCTTGAGCTGTTGATGCACCAACGGGGGGGGAATGCCGAATTGCTGCGGGTCGCCTCCGACCTCGTTGAGGGACAGGAGGCGATGGTAGCGATAGAAGGCCGTGTCCTCGACTCCTTTGGCCGTCACCGGACTCGTGAGCTGTTGAAACTTCATCACGAACGCTCGGTGTTCGTCGCCGCCCTCGCCGCCGGCGGTCACCGGGGTCAGGAGCAGGTCCCGCACGAAATCGAAGACCAACCCGCTGACGGCGGGGTTGCGGCGTTTCGCCTTCGCAACCGCCTGCCAGATGAACGACCGGTCGCGGTCGAGCAAGCCGTCCTTGCCGGGCCTGATGTAGGTGCGGTAGACGGGAAAGCAGGCGATGATCTCCCGGAGCACGTCGATCAGGCTGTTCAACGTAAAATCGCGAGACCCTCGATCCCGCTCCGACAGTCTGTTCAACTGATGCCCCAGGACGTTCAGCTCGCTCGCCATCGAAACTTTCATGATCAAGCGTTTGCAGGCATAGGCCAATTCATCGAAGTGCTGTTCCTCCCCCGTGAACCGCGCGTAGACCATGTCCAAGGCCCGCTCGTTGCTTCGGTCGACGAAGAGCCCATTGATCAGCGAGAGGAACTCATAGCCCGTGGTCCCATGCACCGGCCAGGGGGCAGGGATGTCTTCGTTGGGACCGAGGATTTTTTCCACGATCAGGTAGAGCGGCAGTGGGCCTGTTCCCGGCGTCAACTCGGTGGCCGCCCAATCCTGAAGGCGCTGCAGATAGTCGGCGGGATCGTACAGACCATCGACGTGGTCGATCCGCAGGCCGGTGACGGCGCCCGACTTCAGGAGGTCAAAGATCAGGCGGTGCGACCGCTCGAACACGGCCGGCTGCTCCATGCGCAGGGCCGCGAGTTCGTTGATGTCGAAGAACCGGCGATAGTTCACCTCTTCCGCTGCGACCCGCCAATGGGCCAGGCGATAGGCCTGGGCGTCGAGCAAACGATGGAGGAGATCGAATGACGAGGGGACCCCGGCTTTGCCGTTGGCTTGTTCCAGCGACGCGGCCACGTAGGTGCGTACGGCGGCATGGCCCTCGACCAGTGCAGCCAACCGCCGGCGGATGACCTCCTTTTCCCGGTACCGTTCCGCAACGGCGTCGGGTTGGGCGCTGTGGCGGGAAGGAAGGTGCTTCAATGCGGTCAGAATGCTTTGGAGCTCGACGACGTGGGGCGCGTCCCTCCCCTCCTGTTCCAGAAACGTCTCCAGGCCGGTCGCGAGGAGAAGGACGCAGGTTTCCGGCGCGACGGGAAACCGATGGCCGTAGTAGTCGAGGGCGATCCGGCCTTCCTCATACAGCAGTTGGAGTTCCTTCGCTTCGAGCACCCGGCCGTAGGGGGCGCCGAGGATCGGGAGCAACACCTTGTCCTGCAGCTCCGGCTTCAGCGGATTCCAGTCGATATCGAAGTAGGAGGCAAAGGGTGAACAGGGGCCGTTCTCAAGCACGTCCTGCCACCAACGGTTGACTTCGGAATTGATGCCCATGTGGTTCGCGACCACGTCCATGATCTGGCCCATCCCGTGCTGTTTCAGGGTCTGCACGAAGTGGCCGTACTCGTCGTCACTGCCCAGTTCGGGGTTGAGCCGGTCGGGGTCGACGATGTCATAGCCGTGCGTGCTTCCCGGCACCGCGGCCAGATAGGGGGAGCAATAGACGTCGCTGATGCCTAGATCGGACAGATAGCCGGTGATTTCGGCGGCCTCCTTGAACCGGAAGGCCCGGTTGAATTGAAGTCGATAAGTGGAAATGGGAATCCTTGCCATGGGTCCTGCTCCGGATCGGTGCTCGCCCGCTCAACGGACGGCGGTAGCATCTCTTGACTAAAGGGTCTTCATGGCAGCTCAGGAACTCCCGTCTCCTGCCCCATGCGGGTACGTTGCCGCGGCAGGACCACCAGCTGCGAACGGGTGCGGTGCCACCGCGTGTCGTCACGTGGGGATCGGCCGTCGATGACGGAATGAGATGGAAGCCTGTTGAATCGGTCGACGATGGCACGGGACAGTCGGGATTGCGCCCCGATCGTGCACCCGTCCAAGATGATGCATTCGTCGATCTGAGCTCCGCCCTCGATCCGCACGTTTCGGCCGATCACGGACCGTCTGATGTTGGCCTCGCCCACGAGACTGCCCTGCCCGATCAAGACTTCTTCGAGGCGGGCGTTCGTGATACTGGCCGGCGGGGCGTCGAACGTGTCTCCAAGGATGGGCCAGGCTGCATTGCGAAGGGCAAACTTGGGGGCGCTCCCCAACAGATCCATATGGGCCTGCCAGTAGGCGTCGATCGTCCCCACGTCTCGCCAATAGCCTTGCTCCTCATATGCCTCGACCCCGGGGACGAGGTTGTGCATGAAGTCATAGGCCATGACCCGATGCGGCCCCAAAATGCTCGGAAGTACATCAGCGCCGAAATCGCGCGCGCCCGGCTTGCCTGCCTTTCCCGCCAGCACCTTCAGCAGAGTTTCGGTCCGGAACAGGTAGTTGCCCATAGAGGAATAGGCCGACTCGGGATCGGAGGGCATCGGGTTGGGAGACTTGGGCTTTTCCTCGAAGCCGAGAATGCGGCCATCGCGATCCGTTTCGATGATGCCGAACGCGTGGGCCGTCCGAATCGGGACCGGCCTGGCGGCAACGGTCACTTCCGCTTCACGATCCAGATGGAACTGCACCATCTGCCCGATGTCCATGCGATAGATGTGATCGGCTCCAAAGACGGCGACGAGATCGGGGGCCAGGTCCTCGATCAGATTGAGGTTGTGGAAGACCGCGTCGGCGGTGCCGGCGTACCAGCCTTCGCCCACTTTCATTTGAGGGGGGACCACGGTGATGAAATGCTGTTTGATCCGCCCGCCGATCCGCCAGGCTCGTCGCAGGTGATCGATCAGGGATTGGGAGCGGTATTGAACCAGCACATAGATGGACAAGATGCCGGAATTCAGGAAGTTGCTGAGAACGAAATCGATGATGCGATACTGGCCGCCGAAGGGCACGGCCGGCTTGCTCCGTTCTTCCGTCAACGGCATCAGCCGCTCCCCTTTGCCTCCCGCCATGATCATGGCCAGAACGCGCGGGGGTCTCATCGAGGTCACGCTCCTCGGTTGGCGAGGATCGTCGTCCCTCGCGGTTTCCGCCCTTGCGCCGTGACGATCGGCGACGACGCCCTACCCATGCTGCGGGCGGCGGGGCCTAAGGCGCGGTGGGTCTGTTTGTGCCTGGTTGACCACACGAGGCTCCGGCAGCCCTTGCTCCTCGCCCGTCGGATGGGCCGACTGCACCCGAAACCCCCAGCGTGTGGAGTCGATCGGCCACATACGATGCGTGCCGGCCTGTTGTCGTGACAAACCGTTTCGCGTCCCCATCGGCGGAACTCCTTTCGTCGTCGGCTGCCCCTCATGGAAGCCGTGCTTGCGACGGTTCCCCGCCCGTTCTCGATGTCGTCCTCGTATTGTAACGGTGTAGCCTCGCGGGACCGCTCGGAAGAACCCTAGCCCAAGGAGACGTTGTCCTAATTTGCACCAGGGACGTCGGCAGGGCCTTGGCCTGTCAGCCGGGTTCGTTCCCGTTACGGCGAGTGGGGTCTGGCCTAAGTTGACTGAGTGGGCAATCCGTTTCGGTAAAATCCAACCACGTAGGGGGGGAGGTGAAGTGAGGTGTGGGGCGCGGAAATCGCCAGCCTATTGGGAAGGATCGGTTGAGCAGTCTCCGTGTTCGAACGGGTCGGAAGCGAGTCCGGCTCTAGGTTCCACCCTCCCACCGGACCGGTCAAGTCAATCGAGACGGCGGTCGGGTTCAATCCGAGGATGAGCAGGAAGGAGGTGCGCGGCTCGAGCCGATCGACGGTCCACTCCAAGACGAGCACGTCCGGGTGCCCGGACGGCCAGCAGTGAACCGGGCCGGTCGTCCATGCTAGGTGCACCCTGGTCCGTATTTGGATCAGACGTTTCGTCCAGTCGAGGCGGCTCTGCTCTTGGGGGGTTCGCTCCCTGTGCCAGCTCAGCCGACTTCTCAGGAACACCTCGGGATCGGAGGGATCGGGCACCTGCTCGGCTGTCCAGCCGAAGGGTGCGAACTCTGCCCGCCGTCCCACCCGCACGGCTTCGCGCAACGCCGCGTCGCCGTGGTCCACAAAGTACTGGAAGGGTGCGCGCTCGCCATACTCCTCGCCCATGAACAACAGGGGAATATGGGGAGACAATAGGACCGCCGCCGCGGCGACCTCCAGCGCCTCACCGCACGCCAGCGTGGTCAAGCGGTCTCCGATCGCCCGGTTCCCGACCTGGTCGTGATTTTGCGCGAACACCACAAATTTGGACGGCGGGCACTGTCGCGGCTCGTTGCCATGTCGACGACGACGGAAACGCGAGCGCTGTCCCCGGTAGACGAATCCATGCCGATAAGCCGAAGCCAGATCCGGGAGCCCTTCAAAATCCTGGTAATACCCGTTGCGTTCCCCCGTCAGGGCCACGTGCAAGGCATGGTGGAAATCATCATTCCATTGGGCATCAAGTCCATAGCCCCCGGAAGCCGGCGGTGTGATCAGCCGCGCATCGTTGAGGTCGCTTTCCGCGATGACGAGGATGTGCCGTTGAAGGCGTTCACCCTGGCGATGCACGGCCGATCGAATCTCGTCGAGGATATGGTGCGCGCTGCAATCATAGATTCCGTGCACCGCGTCCAGGCGGAGTCCGTCGATGTGGTATTCGGTGACCCAGTAGAGGGCATTGCTGAGGATGAAGCGGCGGACCTCGTCACTGTCCGGGCCGTCGTAGTTCAGCGCGGCCCCCCATGGCGTGCGGTAACGGTCCGTGAAGTAGGGACCGAACTCGTGCAGGTAGGTGCCCTCCGGGCCGAAATGGTTGTACACCACGTCGAGGATCACGGCCAGACCGAGCTCGTGGCAGGCATTCACCAACCGCTTCAGGCCTTCGGGGCCTCCGTAGTTGGCCTGGGGAGCGAAGAGATAGGCGCCGTCATAGCCCCAGTTCCTTTGTCCCGGGCACTGGGCGACCGGCATCAACTCAATCGCCGTGATGCCCACCTCGTGCTTGAGGTAGTCCAAGCGGGTCCTGATGCCGTCAAATGTGCCCTCCTCCGTGAACGTCCCTGGATGGAGTTCGTACAGCACCAACGCCTCGACCGGGAGGCCTCGCCACTGTTGATCGGACCAGACGAATTGGGACGGGGCCACGACGACCGAGGCTCCATGGACGCCGTGGGGTTGGAAACGGGAGGCCGGGTCCGGTCGTTCGAATCTACCATCCAGGCAATAGAGATACTCCGTCCCCGGTCGGACCAACCGCGGCGCTGTGACGTGGTAGCCGCGCTCGTCCCGCAGCATCGGAATGGTGGAGTCGGGATCGCCGAGCAGGTGAACCGTCACCGTGGTGGCGGAGGGAGCCCATACGCGAAAGACCACTTCCCCGTCCTGCTGCACACAGGCCCCGAGGTCCAGGTACCAGCGTTCGTCATGCGGTGCGGCGTAAAGCATCCTGCTCCGTACTCTACCGACGACGGATGTTCGACTCAAGCCGGGCCTACTTGCTTCTGCTCTAGGGAAATCGGTATAGGGAGAGAAAGCGGGCCAGCCAAGGCGTCGAGCGTGGGTCGTGACAAGAGCGGACCGGAAGGCGGGTTGCCCGTCGAACGGTCCGGGAAAGGAACGGTCCCCAATGCGTACGTGGCCAGGACGTCCCTATCCTCTGGGCGCGACATGGGATGGCGAGGGCGTCAACTTTTCCCTCTTTTCCGAAAACGCCACCGCCGTCGAACTCTGCCTCTTCGACGGACCGGAGGCGGAGCAGGAGACCCATCGCATCCGCCTCGAAGAGCGGACCGATCAGGTTTGGCACGTCTACATTCCCGGGCTCTGGCCCGGACAGCATTACGGCTATCGGGTGCATGGACCCTATGCGCCTGAAGAAGGCCATCGCTTCAATCCCCATAAGCTGCTGATCGATCCCTACGCCAAATCCATTGCCGGCACCATCGAGTGGTCCGACGCGGTCTTCGGGTATCGTATCGGCGATCCCGAGGCGGATCTCTCCTTCGACGAAAGAAACAACGCCCGCAACATTCCGAAGAGCGTCGTCATCGATCAGGCCTTTACCTGGGGAGGAGATCGGCCCCTCAAGACGCCCTGGAGCCGGACGGTCATTTATGAGGCGCATGTGAAGGGCTTTACCGCGCGGCACCCGGATGTGCCGGAGCACATGCGAGGCACCTACGCGGCCCTGACGACTCCGGCGGTGATCGATCACCTGGTGGACCTCGGCGTGACGGCACTGGAGCTGATGCCGATTCACCAATTCGTGCGGGACAAACATTTGGCCGATCGGGGGCTCACCAACTATTGGGGATACAACACCATCGGATTCTTCGCGCCCGACATCCGGTATGCCGTCTCACCGGTAAGGGGACGCCACGTCCGCGAGTTCAAGACCATGGTCAAGACGCTGCACAGCGCCGGGATCGAGGTCATTCTCGACGTCGTGTACAACCACACCGCCGAAGGGAGCCACCTCGGTCCCACGCTCTCGTTCCGCGGAATCGACAACGCGGCCTACTACCGTCTGGTGGAGGACAACAAGCGCTACTACATGGACTATACGGGCTGCGGCAACACCCTCAACGTGACGCACCCCCGTGCATTGCAGCTCATCATGGACAGCCTGCGGTATTGGGTGACGGAGATGCATGTGGACGGGTTTCGATTCGACCTCGCCGCCGCGCTGGCGCGCGAACTCCATGCGGTGGATCGGCTCAGCGCGTTTTTCGACATCCTTCACCAGGACCCCATCTTGTCGCAGGTGAAACTGATCGCGGAACCTTGGGACGTCGGTGAAGGCGGCTATCAAGTCGGAAACTTTCCCGTCGGATGGGCCGAGTGGAACGGCAAATACCGCGATACGATTCGTCGGTATGTAAAGGGCGACGGCGGACAAGTGGCGGAACTGGCCTACCGGCTCACCGGCAGCAGCGATCTGTACGGGATCAGCGGCCGCCGGCCCTATGCGAGCGTGAATTTCGTCACGGCGCATGACGGATTCACGCTGCATGATCTGGTCTCCTACAACGAGAAGCACAACGAGGCCAACGGAGAAGAGAATCGGGACGGCACGGACGACAATGCGAGCTGGAACTGCGGCGCCGAGGGGAAGACGTCGGACCCCGAGATATTGGCGCTGCGGGAACGCCAGAAGCGCAATTTCATGACGTTGCTCTTGTTTTCCCAAGGGGTGCCCATGCTGTGCGGGGGCGATGAACTCGGCCGCACCCAACTCGGCAACAACAACGCCTATTGCCATGATGACGAGCTGACCTGGCATGATTGGAAGCTGGAGCGTACCCAACGGCACTTTCTCGAGTTCGTGCAACGGCTCATCGCCTTCCGCAAGAAGCATCCGGTGCTTCGGCGGCGCCGGTTTTTTCAAGGCCGACATCTTCGCGGGTCGGAGGTCAAGGACCTGTCCTGGTTCAGGCCGGACGGAAAGGAAATGACGGACGAGGATTGGAACGCCGGCTATGCCCGCTCCCTCGCGTTTCGGCTGGCGGGCGATGCGATCGAGGAAACCGATCAGCAAGGACGGGCCATTACCGATGACACGTTGCTGGTCTTGTTGAATGCGCACCACGAAGCCCTCTCCTTCACCCTGCCCGCGCACAAGCGCGGAGTGAGATGGCAGCCGCTGCTGGATACCTCCTTTGACCAGGACACGGCCCATCCGGTCACCATGTTGAAAGGTGGAAACGCTTACGAGGTGCCGGCCCGAGCGATCGTGGTGCTGCGCCTCGGGGAAACTTCGCGACGAGGGTAATCCATCCCGCGTGCCCTGACTGCTAGGCCTCCCCGTTGAAGGTCTTGCCGCCCATGCCTCGCCCCGTTCGGCGTTGCTTCTCCTGACCGGTTCAGGACGTTATCGATTCGAGGAGACTAGGGAGAACGCCAGTACCTGCCCTGCTCTGCGCTGGTATCGTGAGGTGGAGGAGATCGTCCCCGCACGATGCGGAGCCGCCGTCTGTTCCACCACCTAACCAGGAGCGAACATCATGCGCAGCCCAGTTGTCCTCTCGCTATTGGTCACCGGCTTTGCGGCGCTCACGCTGAGCGGCTGTTCGAGTTCCCCCACCGCCTCGAACGTCAAACCCGAACGTGAAGTCGGCGTACGGACCGGCACCGTACGGAATATTGCGATCACCGAGACCGTCACGCCGAACAGCCTGGCGGTCCATGCCGGAGATGAAGTGCGATGGATCAATCAACGCCGGACACCGGTGCGGGTGTCGTTTCATGAGCCGCTGGACCATGTGATTTCCTGTCAGCGCGGCTTCGGCAAGACCATGGGAATGGGAACCGACAACAGCGCCGTGATCGCCCCGAATGAGAGCGCCGGCTTGTGTTTCACCCGACTCGGCACCAAACGCTACACCGTGGCCGCTGAGCCGCCGGACGATCGTGACCGGATGCCGGCCGACAGCGGGTCGGTTACGGTGGAATAGTTCGACCTGCCGGATGATGCCGACAGCGTCGACACGATTCCCCTGAGGAGGCGCCCCGACATGATGAACGCAGGAGGCAGCAAGGACGACAAGGCGGTGGAGAGGCCAGCCGATGGGGTTGTGGAAACGAACGACTTCTCGGGCGAGGCGCCGCCGCTCGCCATGTCATCGCGGGAAAAGGCGCGGGCCATCCGTCCCTGGGTGGATCCGGAGGAACGGATCAGGGTGGACTTTGAGGACGCCGTGAATGTCACCGCCATCGTCCGTGCTTGCACCGAGGACACGGTGGAATTGGAGCTCGAAACCGCCGTTCCGCACCATCGCCAGCGCGGGACGGTGCCGTTACGGCTCGTCGAGGTGGGTGAGGATCGCGGCCGTTACACGCGCAATCCGGAGAAGCCTCTGCGCTACGGTGTGCTGCGGTTGAGCATCAGGCAGCCCCGCGTGGCGATGGTTTCGGACAATCCCTGAACCGCATACGATCGCGATGAGTGCAAGTGCCGGTCACCTCGCTCCGCCACTCTCGACCGTGAGGAGGTTGTCATGACTCCGAAAGCTTGTGCGCATCCCGCTTGCCGGTGTCAGGCCGAAACCGGCAAGGAATTTTGTTCCGAAGCTTGTCGAAACGCCGCACGAGGGGGCCGGCCCTGCCCCTGCGGCCATGCCGGTTGCCGCTCCCCGCAGTCGCCCGCGTAAGTCACGATCGAGCAAGATCGCCGCGCTGGTTGTCAGGGCCAGCCGTGGAATGGAGATCAATCATGCCGATTCGTTCGAGCAACATCCATCTTGAGTCCACCCAAGCGGAACGGTTGGGCCTTCTTCCCCACGAATGCATCCGGGTGAGACAGGTGATGACCGGGACCGTGGCCATCGCCACCCCTGCCACCTCCGTGCAGGAAGTCGCGCAGCTCATGGAATCATTGGGGACCGGTGTCGTCATCGTGTTGGACGGCCCCCTGTTGCTCGGCACCGTTTCCGAGCGAGACCTCGCCCTGGCTTCTCCACAAGCCGATACGCCGGTCGCCGCGCTGCTTCCCCCATCGCCCGGCCCCTGCTGTGAGGACGACTTCGTGGCTGATGTCACTTCGAGGATGCGACGGTTAGGGTTGTCCTGCTTGGCGGTCGCCTCGGCCGATGGGCGCATTTCCGGCGCGCTGTCACGAACGGCCGCCGAGGCAGCGTTGCAGCTCCGCCAGGGTACTGACTAGCTATGACTGGGGTTCGGCCCAGTCCGCCCGTTCCTCCCCGCCCGTTATCATCGCCGCATGTTGATCACACGTATGGGTATCCAACGAGCTTACATCGTGGCAGGGATCGTGGCGGCCGTCACCGCCGCGGCCACGACGGCGGCACTGGCAGGGCGGGCACGGCACGAGCAGTCCGGTGAGACGAACGGTCTCCTCGGGATCGAGTCCGCCCATCCGTACCTGTCGGGAGACTGGGTGGTGAGCAAGCAACGCCCGGGCCGAGTCTACAGTACGACGGGACGTCACCAACGCCGATGGCGATGACGAAGGAGGAATGCGCATGCCGACAGACCGAAAAGAGAAGGAACGGGACAGTGAACAGGCGAGCGGCTTTCTGATGGACGTGAAGACGCTGCGGGAACGGGCTCGCCGCCATATCGAACAGGGCGCCGTGACACCGGGTTATGGCGCGCACATCGACACCGTGCTCAAGCTGTTGAACGAAGCCTTGGCCACGGAGTTGGTCTGTGTCCTGCGGTACAAGCGGCACTATTTCATGGCGCAGGGCATTGCGTCGGAAAGTGTGAAAGCCGAATTTCTGCAACATGCTCAAGAAGAGCAGGCGCATGCGGACCAATTGGCCGAACGGATCGTGCAACTGGGAGGCGAGCCGAACCTCTCCCCCGACGGATTGTCCGGCCGCAGCCATTCCGAATACATCGAGGGCACATCGCTGAAGGATATGATCAAGGAGGACCTCGTCGCCGAGCGCATCGCCATCGACAGCTACCGGGAGATGATCGTGTTCGTCGGCTCCGATGATCCCACGACCCGCCGACTCCTGGAAGACATCCAAGCGAAGGAAGAGGAACATGCGGAGGACTTGGTGAGCCTTCTGCAGGATCACTGACATGACGTTCCTGAGCGCAGGCCGGAAGCGGCTCGACCAGCGGAGCTTCGGCAGATCGGTCGAACGGACGGAGGAGGACACCATGACACAGACGGAGAGACGTACGGTGAGCCGGTATCTGAATCTGGCAGGGGCGACCTTCCTTATTGTCTACGCAGCGCTCATCGGGCTGACGAGCCGGGTGTCTGCGCAGGATCGGTCCACCGGTCCTCGGCTGGGTGAAGGGCACGCGCTGCTGGCGATGAATGAAGATCAGTTCCAGGGGAAATGGAAACAGTTCAAAGGCGAACTGAAGCGCAAGTGGGCCGAGTTTACGGATGACGACCTGTTGTACATCGAAGGCAGTCTCGACAAGCTCGATGGAAAGATCCAAGAACGGTACGGCGACCGCAAGGAGGAAGTGAAGCAGTGGGTCGACGAATGGTTCGAGCAGCGAAAGTCCGAGAAGAGCGAGTGAGGCAGGTGGAAACGATCGCGCCATAGCCCTGACCGAGGTGAGCACGGGCGCAAGGCACGAGCGGTTCGCAAACGAGGACCAAAGGAGGACGAATCACGATGATGATAAGGTGTGTCTCGGCCTGGATGGTCGGAACGGCGGCAGGTGTGATGGCGGCGGTGGTGGTGGCATGGACTGCCCTGCCGGTCTCGGCCGCGGACGGCAATATGTTTCAGCAAATGGAGATCGGCCCTGTGTCGATCGGTGGCCGTGCCACCTATTTCGACCCCAAGGAAGGAGAGTCACGTTGGTTCGGAGGCGCGCAGGTGCGTCTGTATCCGTTCCGGTACCTCGCCTTCGAAGGATCGGTCGACTACCGCCGGCAAGACCAGGCCGGCTCGCGGGTCCATACCTACCCTGTGCAGGTGTCGGCTTTGATTTATCCGCTCGGCCAGACCAGGTTGGCTCCGTTCCTGATCGGTGGCGGTGGCTGGTACTACACCACCGTCAAGGGGCCTGGCAATTACGACGATACCCAAAATCGGTTCGGGGTCCATGCCGGGGGCGGGTTGCAGTTCTTCTTCAACAACCATGTCTCCATCGACAGCACCTACCGATACCTGTGGCTGGAGGATATTGCTTCGAAGGACCAAAACATCAAGGACAAGAAGTTCAACGACAACGGCCACATGGTCACGGTCGGGTTGAACTTCCACTTCTGAGCCGGACGACCACATGGAACGACAGCCCTGCGGCCGGCCATGGGCTTTCCCCATGGTCTTGCTGTGGGCCGGGCTGGCGGCGCTGCTGACCCTGTCGCCTCACCCGGTTCCAGCTGAGCCTACGAACGATCGCTATATCGCCGGCTATGCGACCGCCGTACTCGAGCACGAGTTTCAAGTTACGAACGCCCTCGTCGAGGTGTCGGCCGGCGTCATCCGCGTCACGAGTCCCAGCTGGGGAAAGGTCGACAAAGACAAGGTGTCCACCGCCCTCGGGGGGATTTCCGGGGTCCGTCGCGTCGAATTCATCGAGGCGGAGGTGCCGCCGACGGCGATCCAGCCGCAAGGGAGGGGACCGGCGCAGTCGACGACCGGCCCGCCTGAATCGAAGTGGCTTCCGCGCGGACTGTTGTTCGCTCCGCTGCATGCCGATCCCCGTTGGGCTCATTTCGCCGGCGTGGCGAGGGTCTTTACTTCAGGCCTTTCGCCGACGAGTACGTTCGCCGGCAATTTCGGCGAGACGTTCGCCGTCTACCGCGACCGTGCTCCCCTCGGCGGTGAGTGGGAACTCGGCATTCAGGCGGGCGTGTTCAGTCTGCTCGATTTCGGCAAGCGGTCGATCGACCTCACGAACGCCGACTATCTCGTCGGGTTCATCGGGAGCTACCGCAAGGGGCCCTTTGCAGGATTCGTCCGCTATCACCACCAAAGTTCACATCTCGGGGATGAGTTTCTTTTGAACAATCACGTGGAGCGGATCAATCTCAGCTTCGAGGAGGTCGATGCCAAGATTTCACTCGACGTGACGCCCTGGTGGCGCCTCTACGGCGGAGGGGGGATGGTGGTGCGCAGGGAGCCGCGCATCGGTCGCGGAACGAGCCAGTGGGGGACGGAATTGCGAAGCCCCGTGACCTATCTCCGCGGCCTCGTGAGACCGGTCGCCTACGCGGATTTTCAAGCCCACGAACGGACGAATTGGAGCATCGGCCGTTCCCTGATGGCCGGGGTGCAGTTTGAGAATGCGAGGGTCGGCGACCGGCAGATTCAGTTGCTTGCCGAGTACTATGCGGGCCCCTCGCCCGACGGGCAATTTTATACACAGAAAGTGGAATGGGCTGGGATCGGAGTGCATTTCTATTTCTAGGGCCGGGGACGGCGGGGGCTTGGTGCCCGGTCGTAACGGCTTGGAGGAGGCGCTATGCTGAACTGGTCAATCACGTTTCTCATCGTCGCGATCGTCGCGGGTGTGTTGGGCTTGTCCGGCGTGGCGGGAACTGCGACCAATATCGCCTATGTCCTGTTCCTGATTTTTGTGATCATGGCCGTTGTGGGGTGGGCGGTCGGAAAGCGTCCGCCCGCCTGAGGGCCGGCCGCGTCCATGAACGAGCAGCGGCGGCGCGAAGCGGCCCGGCAGGTGCGACAGCGCAATGCCGGGCCGGATCGTGCCGATCACCTCTTGACCGAGCTGTTGGGCTGTGCGACGTCGGCGACGTGCCTGCTGTCGTCGAGCAACAGCGTGACGCTCTCTCCGGTCTTCATGCGGCTGAGTTGCTCCGCGGCCATCGGGCGTACCGGGTACGAGAGTTCCGTCCCTCCCGCGGTCTTCACGGTCACGCGGTCATTTGCCGGTGCGGCGATGAGTGTGCCGTCGATGCGTGTATGGGAAGATTTCGCCATGCTCATGTGCCCGAATGCCTGCGCGGCGAGTTCGAGCGCATCGGCCGATCCGAAGGTCACGTCGATGACCTGGTCGGCTTCGTCCAGCAGAAAGACGGCGGAAGCGCCGATCGGCATGGCGGCGACCTTGCTGCGGATCAACGGCCGCACGGCATAGGTTTCCTCCTGGTCGGCGCCCGATCGGACGATCACCCGTTCCTGTCCGACCTTCATCTGTTCAGCGACCGCTCCCCTGACGACCCGATGTCGGCCCTCCCTCCGACCGAGCGGATGAAAGTCCACGAGCACTTGCTGTTCGTTGAACACCAGGCGGACCAGGTCCCCTTTGCGCAGGACTTCTCCTTTGCTTTCCGCCACCGCTTGGGCCAGGTACCGAGGTTGGAGTGATTTGCCGGTCCGCACTTGAATCTGCCCACCCTTGATGTCTTCGACCGTACCGATCACGATGCGGTCGCCATCCAATAGTGCCGCATCGATCCTGAGCCGCTCTGTCTCGGCTGTCCGTTGAGCCGGCGACGGCCTGCCGTCTGCCCTCCCTGCTTCTTCGGCCGACCCCGATACCGGCGTGATGAACAGGTAGAAGCCGAACAGCGCCAGGGCCTTCGGACCCGGCCGGAGGATTCTCTTTCTATGGGTTGCTGCCAGTGTGGCTGCCGACAATCGGTCGCGCATGGGAAACCTCCTTTCGCGCAATCAGGCAGGTTGCCGGAACCGCCACGATGCGTCCGGGCCGCCTGTTTGAAAGACGTAGCATGGAACCGCCGGAGGGGGCGGCGATACTCGGCGCAACCCTAGCGCGGGAACTGTCGGGGGGCTGCGCGGGCGGAACCTTTGTGCCGGGTGGGCTTGGTGACTATCCGCCTCCGCTCACTCAGGGGGAGCGGAATGCAGGCTGCGAGGCTCGATGGCCTGCCGGATGGCCGCATAGAGGTTGCCGGCGATACTGTCCTTGGTCAGAAAGGCCGCGGCGCCGGCATCCAACATGGATTGCGCAACATCGGGGGTGGTCTCGATGGATAAGCCGATCACGACTGTTCCGGGACGGTCATGGAGCAGCCGTCGGGTCGTTTCGGCACCGGTCATTCCGGGCATGCGCATATCCATCAGCACGACGTCGGGCTCCAGCGAGGTCATGGTCGACAACGCTTCCTCACCGGACATCGCGCGACCGACGACGGCCAAATCCGGATAGCGGTCCAACACCCGACATAACCCTTCCTGCACGATCTCGCTGTCGTCCACGACGAGGACCCGCACCGGTCCCGACTCACCGCTCAGCGAACCCTCGTCCCCCCACTCCCGCCGGCTCCGATCGGTGGCGGTCCGTCCCGCCGTGCTTGCAGCGGCGGCATCATCCGCCGTCGCCGCGTGTTTCCTGGACAACGGCAGTCGCAGGACGACGGTGGTGCCGCAGCCCGGGCGAGAGTCGAGATCCATCACCCCGCCCATCGCGATCATTCGTTCACGGATGCTGAACAATCCGAACTTCTCCGACGCGTTCTGCGACATGGTCTGCAAATCAAACCCGACCCCGCTGTCCCGAACCGTGAGGTGGAGCATCCCGTCTTCGTGCCGCAGCGCGACCCAGGCGCGATCCGTTTCCCCGTGTTTGATCACATTGAACAGCAATTCCCTGACGGATTGGAACAGCAATACGGCATCCGGTTCCGGCAGGGGGATCTCCAATTCGTGGCCCGAGACGAGGACCTCGAAGCCCTGCTGACGGCGGATTTGATCGGCGAGCCAGAGAATGGCGGCGCCGATGCCGAACTCATAGAGCGCTTGCGGCGTCAGTTTGGACACCAGCGAACGCGTGTAGTCGAGCGATTGAACCAGGAGCTGGTCGACATCCTTCAATCGTGCGTGCCGGCCTTCATCCGTCGTGGCAGGCAGGACTTGCGCCACTTTCATTCTGGCCACGACCAGCAACTGGGCGAGGTAGTCATGCAGTTCGGCGGCCAGCCGTCGTCGCTCGGTCTGTTCGGCGAGGGTGAGGTCGGAGGCCAGTGCGCGGAGGCGCTCGTAAGACCCGGCAAGTTCCTGCGTCCGTTCCACGACGCGTTGTTCCAGGGTGCTGGCGAGTTGCCGGAGCCGCTCTTCGATCACGCGACGCTCGGAGAGTTCGCGCGCCAGCGCTTGATTGGCTTCTTCCAACTCGAGCGTACGTTCGGCGATGCGGCGTTCCAACTCCTGATTGAGGCGATGCAGATCTTTCTGCGCCTTCTGCACCTCGGTGCGAAGGCCGCGTTCATGCAGGGCGCCGCGCACGGCGTCGCCCAGGCGGGCCATCCGGTCCTTCAGAATGTAGTCCCTCGCTCCGGCCCGCACCAGCGCCACGGCCTCTTCCTCGCCGATCGATCCGGACACGATGATGCAGGGCGGGGTGTCCGCCTCTTCGGACAAGATTTCGAGCGCCCTGCGGGCGCTGAAGTGCGGCATGTTGGCGTCGGCGAGGATGACGTCGAAAGGCTCCGACAGCGCGCTTCGGAACTGTGATTCACGATCGACCTGCTTCCACGTCGGGGCAAACCCTTGTTTCCGCAGTTCCCGCACCACCAATTCAACGTCCGTGCCCTGATCCTCGATGATCAGGATCTTGAGTGGATCTGCCATGCCCGTGCTCCTTCGTCCGACCGACGGTGACCGAGATGGGACCAACGGCACAGGCGCGTTACCCTGTGGCGGATTGATTGATCATCAACCAATAGACGCCGGAATCCCGCACCACAGTGGTGAATTGCTGGTAGTCGACCGGCTTCACGATGTAACTGTTCGCCCCCAACCCGAAACTGCGTTGCACATCTTGCGACTCCCGTGACGACGTCAGGACGACGATGGGCAGCCGACGCAGGCGCTCCTGCGCCCGACACTGCTCGAGGACCTCGAACCCGTTCACGAGCGGCAGCTTCAGGTCGAGAAACACGACTTTCGGCAACGCGGTGTCCCTGCGATGGGCATAGCGTCCTTCGGCCAAGAGGTATTCCAGGGCTTCGGCTCCGTCCGACACGACGTGGATTTTGTTCGTCAAATGGGTCTTTCTGATCGCCCGAACGGCCAACTCCACGTCCTCCGGGTTGTCCTCGACCAACAAAATGTCGGCCTGATCAGAGTGAGTGACTGTGTATTCCATTCAGCATCTCCAGTGTGAAGAAAAATGTTGCTCCCCCATCGACGATTCCGTCGGCCCCCACCCGCCCCCCATGCCGGCGAATGATCCGCTGCACGTTGGCCAGCCCCACACCCGTCCCTTCGAATTCGTCCGCTCGGTGCAGCCGCTGGAAGACGCCGAAGAGCTTGTCCGCATAGCGCATATCGAAGCCGACGCCGTTGTCCTTGATGTACACGAGACAGAAGCGGGGATCACCCTCGTCCGGCCGCCATCCGACTTCGATTCGCGCCACCGGCCTCGGACGCGTGTATTTGAGCGCATTGCCGATGAGATTCGCAAGCACCAGCTTGATCGTGGCGCGGTCGCCGAGGCAGCGAGGCAGCGGCATCACTTGCCATTCGATCGTACGGTTCTCCTGGTCGGCGCGCAGATCGAACCGCACCTCCTCGAGTAGCTCCGCGAGCGAGAGGGGCTTTCGCTCCAACTCCTGCCGCGACAAACGGGAAAAGGCCAGCAGGTCGTCGATCAGCTGTCCCATTTGTTGGGCGCCCTTCCCGATGATCGTGAGGTACCGGACCGCCTCGGACTCCAAGGTCGGGCCGAAGTCTTCGAGCAAGGCCTGGGCGAACCCGCTCATTGTGCGCAGGGGCGCCCGCAAGTCGTGGGAGACGCTGTAGGAGAACGCCTCCAATTCCTTGTTCGCCGCTGCCAGGGCTTCCCCTCGTTCTTCCAGCGAGCGATTCACGGAGGCCAACAGAGCTTCATGCTGTTTCTGGCTCTCAATGTCGGTCGTCGTGCCGAACCATTTGATGGCGCCATGCCCCAGGGTGTGCAGCGCCTGTGCCCGGGCCAGGTGCCAGCGATAGGTACCATCGTACCGCCGCAGCCGGTATTCGACGCTGAATGGAATCTCTCCCTTCGCGGCGACGGCCTTCGCCCAGGCCTCCACCGTTCGCTCCCGATCCTCCGGGTGGATGAGCTGGGCCCAGCCGTGACCGAGGTTGTCCTCCAGGGTGGTGCCCGTGTACGTGAACCATTGTTGGCTCAAGTAGTCGCAGGCACCATCCGCGGTACAGGTCCACACGAGTTGCGGGATCAGCTCGGTCAAGGTTCGAAATCGGATTTCGCTCAGACGGATGGCCTCCTGATTACGCCGGGAATCTGTGACATCCCGCAAGATCGCCAGGACGCGTGTGACACGATCCGACGCGTCGCGCACCGGTGCGACGGCCGCATCCCACCAACGGGCGGATCCCTTGGCGGTTTCGCAATAACCCGAGAAGCGCGAGCTGTCTCCGGCGCGGGCCTGTTCGACCGACCGGCGGACGATCGCCTGTCCATCCGGGGGCCAGAGATCCCACCACTGCCGTCCCGCGATGGCGGAAAAATCGTCGATTTCCATCGTCTGCAGGCCGGACTTGTTCGTGGCCAACAGACGACCGTCCACGTCCAAGACGTTGACGCAATCCGAACTGCTGTCGAAGAGCAGTCGGTTGAATTCCTCGCGGTTGCGCAGGGCTTCTGCGGACCGCGTGCGGGCGATCGCATCGATGGCCTCTCGTACATACAGGTCCAGGAGCCGCAACTCGTTCAGTCCCGGCTCATGGGGCTCCCGAAAGTGCGTGGAGATCATGCCCAGCAGGGCTCCGCTCGAATCCACCAGCGGTGTGGATTGCAGGGCCCGAAATCCGGCCGCTGCGGCTGCGGCTCGATAGGGCTCGTACCCGGGGTCCGCGAGGACGTCCTTGATAACGATCCGGGTCTTCTGCCGCATGGCACGCCCGCAGGCCGTGTCGTCCCATCCATGAATTCGTTCGAACCGCTTCAAAAACTCGTCGGTGAACCCTCTCTGCGCCACGACGTGCAACTCGCCCGAGGCTTCGTCGCAGAGTCGAATATCGCCGAAATCGGCTCCCAGCAGATGCATCGAGGAGTCCAAGGCGATCTGCAGCGCTTCCGTGAGCGAATCGGCCTTCGACACGCGCAGTCCCATTTCATAGAGGGCCTGCGTCGCGGCCAACTCCCGCGCCAGGTTCGCCTGACTTTCCTTGAGGGCCAGCCGGGATCGGATCTCCTCGGTGATGTCACGGGCGATCTTGGCGGCTCCCACCGGGGCGCCGGTTTCGTCGAATACCGGAGAGATGCTGACGGACACATCCACCTCGGTCCCGTCTTTTCGTCTTCGTCGGGATTCGAACGCCGGAATCCTTCGGCCTGCCCGGATTTCCCGCATGATGCGGGATTCCTCGTCCAACCGCTCCGTCGGGATCAACTCGGTAATCTTCCGCCCGATGATTTCCTTGGCCGCATAGCCGAACAGTCGTTCGGCGGCCGGGTTCCAGGCGGTGATGGTGCCTTCCAGATCCTTCCCGACGATGGCGTCGTCGCTGGCCGTGACGATCGCGGCCAGCCGAGCCCGGTCCCGTTCCGCATGGATACGTTCGCTGATGTCGGTGTTCGTCCCGAGCCACAGGGTAATCCGACCCTCCGCATCACGCAGCGGGACGGCCCGTGAGAGAAACCATCGGTACGTCCCATCCTTGGCCCGCAGCGGGAACGTATCTTCCCAGGGTTCTCCTGTTTCGAAACATCGGCGGATTTTCGACACGACGCGAGTGACGTGGTCGGGGTGGTGCACCTCCTGCCAGCCCCAACCCTGCATTTCTTCCAACGTCGTTCCGGTGTACTCATACCAGCGCCGGTTGTACCAGTAGATGTGACCCCGTTCGTCGGCCATCCACGCGAACTGGGACATGTTGTCGGCCAGGACTCGAAACCGCTCCTGCGCCGCCAGCAATTCGTTTTGCGCGCGCCGCAGGTCCGTGACGTCGGTGAAGACCTCGACGACCGTGCCGGATCGCTCTTCGCCCCCGGGCCGGAGGAGCCGTTGAACGGCCACCGTGCGTTCGGTGCCGTCTCGACGGAGACAGCGCAGTTCGCCTTGCCACCGTCCGTGGTTCCACAGGGCGGTTTCGATCTCCGGTTCGCTGGTCGAGGTCTGCATGCGCAGAAGGTCCGTGCTCCGCCCTCCGACGGCCTCGGCCTTGGACCACCCGAAGACCCGTTCCATGCCCTCACTCCAGAACCGAATCTTGCCCTGCCACTCTCGGACCAGGACCGGGACCGCCTCCATGACGTGGGCACGGGCGTACAACTGTTCGACCCGTTCCATTTCCGCCCGGTCTCTGATCAGGAGCATGGCTCCGATTCCCAAGAGAATGAGCGCCAGCACCGCGCCTGCCAGCATACTGGCATCGGTGCGATAGCGCAGCCGTTGTTCGTTCTCCTCGATGGCCATGAGGGATTGCGACCATCGCTGCTCCAACTCGAGGGTGGCGCCTCGGATACGGTCCATGACCGTTTGCCCATGGCCGCTCTTCATCAAGGCGAGGGCTTGGGCGGGTGACTGTTTCGCCAGTGCCAGGGACTCGTTCAGTTCCGTCAGTCTCTCGTTGGTCAGCTGGATGAGCGATTGAACCGTGCCCGTCTCCTGAGCCAGGGTCGGCGCCAGCCGGTCGAGCTGTGTCAAAGTTGTGGGTAGCAAGGTCAAGGCGGCTTGATACGGTCCAAGGTAGGCGGGGTCCGACGTGAGCAAGAATCCGCGTTGCCCGGTTTCTGCGTCCTGAAGATGGGAAAAGAACGACCGGACGGTGCGCAGCCCTTCGCGCAGGGTCCGCGCTTCGTCGCGCTGGTGTTGCTGCTCCTGGAGTGCCGCGTAGGCGATCCAGACGAGACCGACCAGCACGATCATCCCGGCGGCGAGCCCGAGGAAGCTCAACGTCCTTCGAAATTGCATCATGTGGTCCGAAGGGACTGACATGGGGCCTCGGGCGGCAGGGTGAGCAGAGCCGAGATGTGAAGGAGAATATCATGCGTTCTCTGCGAGTACCAGGCGTCGTGCGGCTGTCTCATTCTACGGCTGGGGTATTTCCCAGTCCCCTGCACCATCCCACTGTGCTTTGTCCCTGCTTCCGCCTGCACGGTGGACTCACCGTTCGGGGGCAAGATCCGTCGGCGCAACCGCGGTCGCGTTCGTGAGTTCTCCCTCCGCTGTTAGGCGGATGCTCACAGGCCGACCGATGGAGAGATCCTGGAGCCATTCCGGTGTTGCGGTATGGCATGACACGCGCTTGTTCATATCAGCGTTGACCCTGCCCTGCCCGCTGGTGGGATTCCACTTGACTAACGGGCCGCTTACCACGTCCGGTGCGCGCTCCCTTGCTTCCCCTGATCTTGGTTCCTCTGCAGCCCACGCGGCCGAGGGGAGCCCCGCCGGCATCAGATCGACAACTGCAGTTCCCACCATCGGCTGGGTGCGCGCATCGATATAAGCTGTTCTCCAGCGAAGCCTGCGGATGACCATTCGGAGTATGGAGGAACCAGGGTTATGGGAGGACTAGGCGACTCCCTAGCCGGGAGGTTCCTTGCCCTAGGGATGAGCGTGGCCGGCCGGGGCGACGAACCTCGACCAGGGCAGGCGGCGTGGCCGACTAGGGATGGTTCCAGTCGGGATTCGAGGGCCGCCTGCGTACAGTGCAGGCATGAGGCAAGCGGATCAACCAGTCGGCACTGCACAATTCTCGACGGAGGTATCCATCATGTCCGCACTCCATGATCATCTGAAGCGGCTCGAGCGATTGGCCTTCCCTCTGCCCCGGCGTCCTCGCGATGGCTGCTGGCGTTGCGGAGGGTTCTTGGTGGGCGACGCCTGTCTCGACCTCTCCAACGACAACGGCGCGCACCGGTGCGAGGTGCGACGGTGCGTGCAATGCGGCGACGTGGTGGACGACGTGATCCTGCACAATCGCCGCCGCTCTCGGCGTGCATCGGCCGAGGGCGAGGCCGTGATGGTCGGGGCCGGTGTCTAGGAGCGCGCCGACGTCGCGGCACCGTCCGCCAACGGCGAAACGGATCCAGAAATCCCTCGCCTCTTCACCGACGACGCGGTCGGCCGGTTCAGTACCATGAAGCGCCGGGGGATTCTGGAGGAGCAGCCGGCTCGGTTGAGTTGTTGACGACCGGGTCGGCTGCGGCTGCGCACGTCCACACGGCAGGTCGGTGTCGAGCGAATGTTCCCCTCTCCATCACCTCAATGCATACAGACGGCTGGTTCTGGTGAGCCGCGATTCATGCAGGCCCGGGTGAGCGTGCGCGATGGACTGTCTGCGCGGGGTGCCGGTCCTCCCGATGCCGCGCTAGGTGAGAGCCCGAACGAGCCGGACTTTTTGCGAACGCTTGCGACCCCGCCGGCAGACCGCTTCGATTTCCGAATTGATCTCCCCGCCGATCAAAATCATCAAGCCGGTGAAGTAGAACCAGAGCAGTAGCACGATGACTCCGCCGATTGAGCCGTAGACGACGTTGTAGGTGCCGAAGTTGTTCACGTACAGTTTGAAGCCGAGTGAGACTGCGATCCAGGAGACCACAGCAAAGACCGCTCCGGGCGTGACCCATCGCCATTCCTGTTCAACGTCGGGGCAGACGTAATAGATGAGCGACATGGCCAGCAACATGGGTCCCGCAATCACGGGCCACTGGAACACGTCCCACATCATTGCGAGTGCCCAGCCGAACCCCAAGGTCTCGGCTCCCCATTGCACGATGTCGTTGCCGTAGAGGATCAGGGCGGTGGAGAGCAGCACGAAGCCGGCGAGAACCCCCGTCAAGATGATCCCGATCAAGCGGACTTTCCAGAACGGTCTGGTTTCGACGGCCCCGTAGGCCACGTTCAGGGCCTCCATGATGGCGGTCACGCCGCTCGAGGAGGCCCACAAGGCTCCGAGTATGCCCAATGACAAGAGATCCATCCCGCTCCCGAGCATCACGCTCTCGATGTATTTCTGGATGAGACTGAAGGCATCGGCCGGCAGCACGGTCTGCATGTACTGCATGAGCTCTGGTATGGAGGCGCTGAAGGGGAAGAGCCCGACCAGCGCCGTCAAAAACAGCAGTGCCGGAAACAGGGCCAGAAGAAAGTAATAGGCCAGCTGGGCCGCACGCCCGAGCATTTCGTCCTGCTCGATTTCGAACCAGACGCGCTTTGCCAGCGCCCACCACTCGGCCCAGCCCAGACGCCACAGGCTCACTCGGTCGGCCCGGTCACTCTGTGCTCGCCCGACATTGAAACGGCGGGAGATTGCCATCGTCACGACTCCCCTCCGACGAGTGGTCCCGTCGCGGACAGGATGCCGGCCCTCCCCCGGCCGCCCCTCGCATCGGCTTCCTGGATCATGTCGGGCGCTCCCCGTTCGTGACGCTGTGGCGTCGCCCCCATGGATCTGAACCGGTGGCCCTTGCGAGGGGAAATCCGCTCACCAGCGCCTGACGAAGAACACGCGTCAAGGCCTCCCGTCCCAGGATAAGCACCTCGTTGGTCGCACCGGCCAATTCCCTTCCCAGATGGCGGGAGAGGTTGGCGAGCATTCCGGCGAGGACCTCCACCGGCTCGCTCTCGCGCGTGATCCGGTCCTGCGGGTAAAACGCATAGACACCGGCCCGCGGGCCTTTGCCCGATCTCCTCTCCTGCGGCATCACGTCGACGCCTTGGGCCCCGGGCGGATAGTACGGCATGACCCGTCGTGCACTGCGCCGATGGAGCTGTCCGAGTACGCAGCCCAGCAGAACCGCGCTTCCGACGATGCCCCAGGGGCGAAACGGAGAACTGCGGGGTGGAAGAACGGCCTCGTTGGCTGAGTCGATCATGCGACGCACGTCGGCGGAGGCCCCACGCGTGAGGTCGTGCCACGTGGTTGTCGCACGGCGCGTGCTCGCTCGGACTTTCGCTTTGACTTGGCCGAGTTTATCCTCGATCGCCGCTTTAGTCTGTCCGATACGGGAGAGTTCGTCCACCGTCTGTTTGATGGTTGGATCCATGTTCCGATCCCCTTTCTTTTTGCGTCCCTGCTCGAACTTTTTGCCGCAGGGGCTTCCGTCGTCTATCTGGTGCCGTAGCGTCCGATCACATATCCCATCCCGCCACCCAAGAGAATCGCCTGGAGGGGGTGCCGGCGAATGAGTGTTTCCAGGTCTTCGAAGAGACCCGGGATCCCGTGATCCGTCACGGCGGCTTCCCCAGAGGTTTCGCCTGGCGGTACCGTTGTGCTCGCCGTCATCGCGCCTGCATGTTGGTCCACCGATTGAACTGTTCTTTCTGAGCGTTCGTTCATGACTTCCTCCTCTTGGTGCTTGCAATCACGGACCCGGACGCGGGACGACGCCCCGGCAAGGGGATGATATGGGACAGTCGCTCGCTTGACCGCGGCCTGCTGTCAGCATCCTCGGCTTCAAAGCCTTTTCCCACTGGGAAAGGCCCGAGCGTGCGATGCAGGTCTGGTCATGTCGATCGGTTTAGACGGGAGGCGTCATGGGTGGACCCGAGACACCGGATGAGGGCGACAGGATCAAGTCCGACCCCTGTGGTTGAAATTCGTCCTGATAGATGAGAAACGTCTCCAGCACGACCGCGAGGAGGACCGGTCCGAGAAACAATCCCAGAATACCGAAGGAGGCCAGGCCGCCGAACGAAGCAAAGAACAATGGGAGGACCGGCAGGTGAGCCTGGGAGCCGACGAGGAGTGGTTGGACGAAGTTATCCATCAAGCCGATCAAGCCTACTCCGCATGCCAGGAGCAGGACGGCCTTGAGCGTGGAACCGGTGACGAACAGATACATCGCCAACGGAACCCAGACGCTGGCGGTTCCGCCGATCGGGAGGAACGACAGCAGGCCGGACAGGGCGCCCAAGAAAATGGAAAACGGCAGGCCGAGCGAGGCATAGAGCAGGCCTGCCACCGCGCCTTGGAGAAATGCCGTGAGCAAGGTTCCTTGCACGACGGCTTTGATCGTCGCATCCAATCGCTCGATGATTTTCGACTTGTGGCGCTCATCCATCGGCAACGCGCCGGCAATCGAGGCGTACATGCGGGAGCCGTCGCGGAACAGGAAGAACAGCGTGAACAGCATGACCACGAAATCCGTCACCAACAGGACGACGTTCTTGGCGAGGTCCATTCCCTGGGCGATGAGAAATCCGGTCAATGCCTTTCCGCCCTGGAGGAGCGAGGCCTCAATCTCGGCACTGCTTGCCACGATCAATCGTCCGCCTAGTTCCTGGATGTGATGCGCGAACGGAATGGCATCTAAAATGGTTCCCACGTCTTTGAGGCGGCCCTGTGAGATCCACAAGGACACAGCCTCGTAGGCCTCGAGTCCCTGCTGGCCGGCAAGGATGATCCCATAGAGCGCCGGCAGGACCGCAGCCGCGAGCAATCCGACGGTCATCAGCGAGGCAGCCAGGTTCTCTCGTCCCCCTATCGCCTGCCGCAGGTGACCATAGATGGGATAGGTCGCGGTAGCCAGGATCACGGCCCAGAGGATGGGCGAGAAGAACGGGCTGACGATGACGGCCAGCTCGAACAGTAAAAAGAGGAACACCACGAGAAACGTGGCTTGGAACAGGTGGCGCCTCGTCATGCCGTTCTGGCCCGACACGGTACCGACTCCAACAGAATCGCAGCCATCACCGTTGCCACAAGGCCTGAATTCTCCCGGCAATCCAGGCGGTGTCCTTCAGAAGATGACGCAGGGTGCGTGAAGGAAAGGGGTGAACGGAGAGGAGGAGGCGACGCACTCGGTTGAAGGAGAGACTCACCACGGCCGCTGTCAGTAGACCGGTCAGCGTCGCACAGAACCATGGGGGCCAGGAGGTGGAATCGATCACAAACAACGTTACGGCACCTGCCAGGAACAGGGCTCCGACGAGCGCCGCCAACAAACCGCCGGCCGCCCAAGCCAAGGCCGTGAGGACTTTGCTCAGTTCATATTGGGTTTCTTGTTGTGCCAGGGTGACGTACTGACGGCAAAGGGTGTTCAAATCCCGCGCCAACCCCATCGCGATCTCGCTCCATTGGGAGTCCGCCGATTCCCCTTGCGGCCCACCTTCCGGCTCCGTCCCCCTTGCTGAACGCATCCTGTCTCCTCTCTCCATGGCGCATCGCCGGGCGGCACTATCGGCGGACTCCATCGAAACCGCTGCATCGTCCTGGTCTCATTTCACGTCACGATTCAAGGTCTCGCGGTCATGGCCGCCGCCCGCTGGTTTCCTGTTTCACCCCTTCCACTGCCTCCTCCATTTCCTCTCGTGCCGACTCGGCAAAGCTTTTTGCCTGGCGCCCAGCACGGCGAAATGTGTCCTTTCCCTTCTGAACGAATTCCTGCCCGCCTTCCATCGCACGGTCCCATGCTTCGGCCCCCTGCTCCACCGCTCCGTCCAGTTCGTCCTTAGCCCGTGACGCATAGTCCCGCAGCATGCCCCGCATTTGTGAGCCGGTCTGCGGGGCGAAGAGCAGCGCGATCCCCGCGCCGACCAGCGCGCCTGCCAGAAATGCCGACAAGTTTCCGGAATCCTGATAGTCGATTTCTCGCATCGTGCTACCTCCGTACATAAAAATGGTGAATGAGGGTGACAGGGCGCGGTCCGAACGGTGCTTCGGTGCAAGGCTCCATTCGGGCGGCCTGTTGCGTTAGGGCCAGTGTACGAACTTTCGATTGCGCGCATGACTAGCAAGAACCCCTGCTGTGATGCCGAAGCACCCTTGGGTGGCCCGATGCCGACGATCCGTCGAGGCAAAAGGGATGGTTCGTGCAGATCCGGAGAAAGAGGAACCGGCCATCCCTGAACGGTCGGTTGACTCACGTCACGATGATGGAACCGATGTGGGATTCCCGTAGTCGCTGCTGAGGGGGGGAGGGCACGCGCGTCTCACCGGTTGAAGGCAGTCGGGGTGACGGGAGGCAGAGCCGCGGTTATGTCGCAAACCCTGCGGGGGCGCTGCGGACACTCGGGCAGCGCTCCCGCGTCGCTCGACTCTTTGAGATCCGCGGCCCTGGACCGTTAGCTGGGATGTGATCCAAGACTGCGGGGCGCGGCAGCCGTTCGACCGAGTTCGATCTCATAGCGGCCCCGCCCGAGGTATGTCATCTTGACTCGCCCCGTCCGGCTCAGGCGATCCACTTCAGAGAAAACCTGGTTCCAGGTTAGATCAGGCAAGGCCTGCACCAAGGAATCGAGTTCACAACCGGTCGTTCCCGCCAACAGGTCGCTGATTCTGGTGCTGATGTTGGTGGCTCTCAACTCGCCGGAGGTGGGCACCGCGTGGTCCGATTGCCCCTGCTTTCGTTCGCCGTGCAACTGGGCGAGCAATCCCGCGCAGAAGTCGCAGTAGGTATGAGTCAGCCGGTAATCCCCGGATTTCAGTCCGTGGACATCAAGGTAGTGGGTGAGTGTACTCCACTGGTCAGGTGCGTCGTTCCTCCGTGCATCATCCCGGACGGCACTGCAGACACAGCAGATCGGAATATAGTGTGCACTGGCCATGACAGCCCTCCTGGTGGGAAATCTACATGCCGCTCCATCCTGCGGAATGATAATCCTTCTACCGACACATGCAATTTAGGAAGATCCCTAGGGGCATTTGGACGTTTCCTCCGATGTGCCCTGCGGCATCCGCATCGCCACCCGCTCCGCCTGCAGCTGTCGCTACGTCGCAAAGTCGGATTCGGAGGCGCCGATGATCGTGACGGACAACTCACGTCCTGACGGATCATTCGGAGCCGGGCGGTTCCGCTCTTCCAAATGCACGTCGTCCAAGGAAAGAATGAGGGGCATCCGCCGCCCGCTTGTCGGGTCGTTGATATCAAAGGTAATGTCCTTGGCCGTGCAGCGAAGCGAGGCCACGGGCAAGGCCGTGCCGTCCGGGCCCCGCACGACAATGATGGCGTTTTCCCTGAGCCAAGATTCGATCAATTTTGTCTTTTCATCCCCGCCCATCGTTGTCCTTTTTGTTGATGTGAGCCTGTCACCGGGCCTCTCGCCATGGAATGGCGTGGCAGGCTTGGCCCGTCACCAGCCTGATGTCCAGTAGCTCTCTTCAGATTATGGTGGGCTCTGTCTGCCTTCGGCCCTCGGAACAGTCCTAGGGCCAAGCCAAAGGTCCGGGCCGGACCTGGAATCATTGCCGAACGGGCCTTTCCAAAACCGACGACTTCGGCTGGGGGTGATCCAGGTGTCAGCTAGGGGTTCGACCAGCGGTGGGGCCCCATCACCTCTGTCATGGTGGGATGAAACGCCGGGGCCAATCCCAAGGCGACCAGCAGAAAGGGGACGATGATGAGCATTGGATCGCAGGAACAGATGCGCGTGAGGGTGAAGTCGGCCACGGGACCGATCCTCTCGAGCCATACAGCCTGTTCGCGTTGCGGAGGGCTCCTAGTGGGAGAACGCTGCATGGAAATGGGCGAGCATTTTGCCGGTTCCTGTATCTGGGTGACACGGTGTATTCAGTGCGGCGATGTCCTGGACGAACTCATTCGGGAGAGGCGGAAGCTCCGGACAGTCAATCCCCTTGCCTTTCGTGCGGCATCATAGATTCCCGTGTGTCCGTCCCATCAGTCCGGCCGGGCTGATGGGAGCGGACGCTGGCTTGCCTCAGACCGACGAAGATCCAAGTCGGAATGTGAAACGATCCGGCCGAGTGGCAGGTGGGGCAGAATCACAGCGAGAGGTTCTTGTCAGGCGTCCTGTCGCCCGAGCATGATCACGGCCGCTCCCAACGCATCGGCATGGAGGTATCCATGGAGCTGGCCTTCATGGAGGAACTCACATCCACCCGCTCGGGCCGATGCGGCGTGAAAGGACCGACGTCCCTCCGCGCCGCGTCCCACGGTCATGGATCGATTCTTGTCCGGTCGCTCTGGGCATCGACGCAGACTTCGTGCGTCTTGTCGTTGGCGTCCATCATTTCCACGGCATACAGGGTACGACCGTCCTTTTTCTCCAATTCAGCTTCGACGGCCTTTCCCGGAACCGCGATCAGGGTGTCACGCACCGCCACTTCCGGGGTGATCGTCGCACTGGCGGCAAGCTGTCGATTTGTTTCGAACAGCGACCATGCGGGGCCGGCGGCGATCGCCATCACGAGTGCGACCACCACGGTGGTTCACGCGACAGAGGTATGTGTTTGCATGGTAGCTTCTCCTTTCGTCTCATCGATAAGGGCTTCCGGTTGAAACCAGCCGTGAGCCCCTAACGCGAGGTCGACGAGGACGTTCGCCTTGGATCCGTGCGTCCCTGGGTCCGATACCAATCGTCGGCCCACCGAACCACGTCATCCTTCTGATCGCCGTAGCGCTCCTGCACTCGGCCGATGAACTTGTCGTAGTCGCCTTCGATTTGGAGGAGATCGTCGTCGGTGAATTTGCCCCACTGCTTCTTTACCTCTCCCTTGAATTGAATCCATTTGCCCTTGAATTGGTCAGCGTTCATGTGCTGCCTCCCTTGGTTGAATCGGTAGTGAACCGCCATGAAGTGATTCTTACCCGGGCTTCCGTGGGGCATCGACTGGAAAGAACCCTAGCCAACCGGTTCACCGCGGAAGTCCGAGTCCCTGTAATCGACGTACGACAGGCACGGAGTTGCGGGATTCGTGGTGGCGGGGCAGATCGCCCTCTCACACGCGCCTGTGCCCGACTCCTCCCGAGAGCAAACCCACTTGGAGACGGTCCTCCACGACCTGCCAATCGATGTTTCGGAAGAAGGCTTCCAGGTACTGCTTACGATCGGAGGGCGGGTAGTCCAACAGGTAGGCGTGTTCCCACACATCCATGACCAGCACCGGGACAAAACCCGTGACGTTCCCATGTTCGTGCAGGGACACCCAGTGATTGGAAATACGTCCGCCGGACGGATCGAGATGACAGATCGCCCATCCGATGCCGCGGAGCATGCCCACGCTCATGAAATCCGTTTTCCACCGCTCGAATGTTCCGAAACTTGCTTCCACGGCTTGGCCGAATGCCGACAGTAACCCGGGAGCATCGGAGCCTCCTCGCCGCAAGTTGCCGAAGTAATGTTCGTGCAAAATCATGCCGTTGTACTCGAACCCCAAGCGGCGCGTGAGCTCGGAGTAGGCCGGCATCTCTTCCTGGTCGACTCGCCCGTCGCGCATGAAGTCGACCAATTGCGCATGGAGTTGATTGGCCGCCTTGACGTACCCTTCGTACAACCCGAAATGCATGTGCAGGGTGCGATCGGAGATCCCGTCAAGATCGGTCAGGTTGTAGTGCTTGACGTCGTATGTCTGGGTCTTCAGCATGTTCCGCCTCCCTGTGCGAAAAGTGGCTGCTGCAGCTTGTCGAATCATCCCTGCCCCGGCCGCCGCTTCCCGGCCGAATCCGCCCTTGCATTGTCCCGCCCGCCCGTGAACTGGTCAGACGATGGTTCTTTGACCTTAGCCTTACGGGAAGGAACCCCGTACTAGGAAAATCGCTTGCCGGGGCGGAATGTGTTCATCGGCGCGCATGCGCAGGCTGACGCGGGCGGGCAGGAAAGAGGAGCGGACGACGGAGCGGGGGTACGGGGCGCACGACGAACGGAGGCATCAGATCAGATGAGGAAGGATCGAGAGGACATGCCGAGGCGAAACCGTGCTTACACCGTCGCGGTTTGATCCGGGGTGCGCTCGCCGATCCGTCGTTCGGTTCCCTTCCACAGGCGAACCAGGTTGTCCCTGTGTCTCGTCCAAATCAGGGTGGAGACCAAGAAGGCGAAACCGACGAAGAGCCAGGAGCGGTGAAAGAACAGCGCGGCGACGGGAAACAGCGCGAAGGCAAAGAGGGCGCCGCCCGAGGAGTACCGCCAGGCGGCGACGGCCCCAAGCCAGAGTCCCATCAACGTGAGACCGACCAAGGGGGCGACACCGAGGACTGCGCCCAAGGCCGTGGCGACACCTTTCCCGCCTTTGAAGCCGAGGAAGCAGGAGTGGAGATGGCCGATGATCGGTGCAAGCGCCACCAAGAGGATCGAGCTTTCCTGAGAGAGGATCAGCGTCCCGATCCAGGCGATCAGCCACCCCTTGCCGATATCGCCGATCAGGGTCAAGATGCCGGCTTTCTTGCCGCTGACCCGCAGGACGTTGGTGAAGCCCACGTTCCTGCTCCCGGCCGTACGGGGGTCGACCGTTCCGAGGAGCCGCGAGACCACGACGCCGAAAGGAATGGAGCCGATGACGTAGCCGACGAGCCAGAGGACGATGACGAGCGAGGAGCTGTCCATGAATGTCGTGGACGTAAGAGAACGACGGCCTGGGAGCGCTAGAGTCCCTTGGCCGCCACCTGACGCCAGAAACTCCACACGTATTGGGCGCCGGAAATATATCCCAAAATCAGCGACAGATACAGCGTCACGATCCCGGCCAAGTGCAGGTTGCCGATCTCATTGAGGACCGTCCCCTCGAGAATGAGCAGGACGATCGCAATGACCTGGAGCGCCATCTTATATTTTCCCGTGGTCTCCGCCGAGATAATCATGCCTTCGGTCGCCGCGATGGCGCGAATGCCCGTCACGGCGACTTCACGGGCGATGATCAAAATGGCCACCAGGGCGGTAACGCGGTCCAACTGGACGAACAGGATCAGCGCCGACAATACGAGGAGCTTGTCGGCGATGGGGTCCAGGAGCCGTCCCAGTTTCGTGATCTGCCCCGTCTTTCTGGCCAGATATCCGTCCAGGAGGTCGGTCATGGCGGCGACCACGAAGACCACCGCGGCAGACAGCGAGCGATCCGGGGCCGGATCGATCATCAGCACCACGAACACCGGGATGAGCAGAATCCGGACGAGCGTCAGCACGTTGGGCAGGTTGATGTTACCCTCCTGCACCGCCGACCGCATCAGCACCAATCCGGCTTCTTTCCAACCTCCGCTCATCAGCTCTTCTCCTCTCCTATGAGGATCGCGAGGCTATACAATGCCGCTTTTCAGCAAGTCATGCAAGTGAATGACGCCGACCGCCGTACCTGGCGCTTCGGCCACGACCAGCGAGGTGATCGAGAACCGTTCCATCAGTTCCACGGCCCTGGCCGCCAGGTCATCCGGATGAATGGTTTTGGGATTGCGGCTTGCCAAGTCGCCGGCCTTGATCTTGGCGAAGTCCCCGCCCCGCTGGATGAACCGCCGCAAGTCGCCGTCGGTGATGATCCCGGTCAGCCGGCCGCCCTCGTCCTCCACCGTCGTCATGCCGAGTTTCTTGGCCGTCATTTCCAACAAGGCGTCTGTGGCCTGACGCGACGCCTTGACGCGGGGGATGTTGTCTCCCTGGTGCATGAGGTCGCGCACCTTCACGAGCAAGCGACGTCCCAAGGAACCGCCCGGATGGAACTGTGCAAAGTCGTCCTGCTTGAACCCCCGCCGTTGGAGCAGGGCCACCGCCAAGGCGTCGCCCATCGCCAGCGTGGCCGTGGTGCTGGCCGTCGGGGCCAGGCCCATGGGACAGGCTTCCTCGTTCACCGACACGTCCAGGACCGCGTCGCTGTTCTTGGCCAGGGTGGAAGTCATCTTGCCGGTCAAGCCCACGAGCGCGATGTTCATGCGTTTGACGAAGGGCAACAATTGCAACACTTCCTGCGTTTCTCCGCTGTTCGAAATCGCGATCATCACGTCGCCGCGCGTGAGCATGCCGAGGTCTCCGTGCACGCCTTCGGCCGGATGGAGAAAAAACGACGGGGTGCCGGTGCTGGCCAGGGTGGCCGCGATCTTCTGACCGATCAGGCCGGACTTACCCATACCGGAGACGACGACCTTGCCGGAACAGCCGTACAGAACGTCGACGGCTTTGGCAAACTGCCCGTTGAGCCGGTCGATCAATGCCAGCACGGCTTGAGCTTCGATCTCGAGGACGCGTTTGCCTTCGGCCAGGCTGTCGCCGACCCGTTCTACGGTCCTGGGCCGTGGGCGGGGGCGGCGAGCTGCGGATGGTTTCTTCAGCGTGCGGCGTCGCATATCCGAAGCACCCGTTCGAGAAGGGATCGGAGTTGGTTGAGCGGAACCATGTTCGGACCGTCCGACAGGGCCGCATCGGGATCGGGATGCACTTCCATGAAAAACCCGTCCACCCCGGCACCGGCCGCCGCACAGGCAAGAGGCTCGACGAACTCGCGCTGCCCGCTGGATTTGCTGCCTCCTCCGCCCGGTAATTGCACACTGTGGGTGGCATCGAAGACGACGGGATACCCGAACCGCCGCATGATGGGAAAACTGCGCATGTCCACGACGAGGTTGTTGTAGCCGAACGACGACCCACGCTCGGTCAACACGATGCGACGATTCCCGGAGTCTTCCACTTTCTTCACCGCATGACCCATTTCCGGCGGGGACAGAAATTGCCCCTTCTTTACATTGACGACCTTGCCGGTCTTCGCCGCCGCGATCAGCAAATCGGTTTGTCTGCACAGGAACGCCGGAATTTGGAGCACGTCAACGACCTTGCCGGCTTCCGTAGCCTGTTCCTCCGTGTGGACGTCGGTCAACACCGGGAGGCCGAGTTGATCCTTCACCTTCTTCAGCACCGCCAGGCCCTTGTCGAGTCCAGGTCCGCGATACGAGGTGATGGAAGTGCGGTTTGCCTTGTCGAATGAGGACTTGAAGACGTAGGGCATGCCCACGGCCTTCGCGATCTCGGCGATCCGTCCCGCCGTGTCCATCGCAAGCTGCTCGCTCTCGATCACGCAAGGGCCGGCGATCAAGAACGGCGGCCTCCCCGCCCCGACGATGAAATTCCCAATCTGCACTTCGTGACTCATGTGCGTCTTTGCTCTTCAGGAATGCTCAAACTGCTCTTTCAACAAGGCCGCAGACGAGACAAAACCGGAGGCGTAGCTTCGGAGCTACGTTGAGGATTTTGCCGAGTCGAGAACGCAGTTGAAAGGCAGTTTCAGCATTCACCCTCTATTGACCCAGTTTGCGGCGCAGGGCCGCCCCGACAAACCCACTGAACAACGGATGCGGACGATGCGGGCGCGAGTTGTATTCCGGGTGGAACTGCGTCGCCAAGAACCAAGGATGATTCTGCAGCTCGACGATCTCCACCAGGCGATTGTCCGGCGACAGGCCGCTCAGCACCAACCCTTTGGCCGTGAGCTGCTCGCGATAGGCGTTGTTGAACTCATAGCGGTGCCGGTGCCGTTCCCGCACTTCGCAGACACCGTACATCTTCTGCGCGAGCGTGCCCTCCCCCAAGCGGCAGAGGTAGGACCCCAACCGCATGGTGCCGCCCTTGTCGCTCACTCCCTGCTGGTCGGACATCAGATGGATGACCGGGTGCGGGGACCGTTCGTCGAATTCGGCGCTGTTCGCCCCGGCGAGGCCGGCGACGTGGCGGGCGAATTCGATCGTGGCGCACTGCATGCCGAGGCAGAGCCCAAGGAACGGAATCTGCCGCTCGCGCGCGTACCGAATGGTCACGATCTTGCCTTCGATCCCTCTCGCGCCGAAGCCGCCCGGGATGAGGATCCCGTCCGCTTCGCGAAGGATGCGCTCGGTCCCTTGCCGTTCGATGTCCTCCGATTCGATCCAGTTGATGTTGACGCGGGTTTCATGGTCGATCCCCCCATGTACCAACGCTTCGGCGAGGCTCTTGTAACATTCTTTCAGGCCGGCGTACTTGCCGACCAATGCGACCGAGACTTCGTGCTTCGGGTGCTTGATCTTCTGCACCATCGCGTCCCATTCGCGCAGGTTCGGCGGACCGGTCTCCAGTTTGAGTTGCCGCACGATCAGTTCGTCGAGGCCTTCTTTGCGGAACACGATCGGCACTTCGTAGATCGTATCGACGTCCTTGGCGGTGATGACCGCGTCCTTCTCGACGTTGCAGAACATCGCGATCTTGGCCTTCAACTCCGGCGGCAGATAGCGGTCGGTGCGGCACAACAGGATGTTGGGCTGAATACCGATCTCGCGGAGCTTGTTGACCGAATGCTGCGTCGGTTTGGTCTTCAACTCCCCGGCCGCTCCGATATAGGGTACCAGCGTAAGGTGCACGTACAGCACGTTGTCGCGTCCCACGTCGTACGGGAACTGCCGGATGGCTTCCAGGAACGGCAGGCTTTCGATGTCGCCGACCGTCCCACCGATCTCCACGATCGTGACGTCCATGCCCTTGGAGATCCGCATGATGCATTGTTTGATCTCGTCGGTGACATGGGGAACGACCTGCACGGTGCCGCCCAAATAATCGCCGCGCCGTTCCTTCGTGATCACCGAATGGTAGATGCGTCCGGTCGTGTAGTTGTTCTCACGCGACAGCGTCAGGGAAGTGTAGCGTTCGTAGTGGCCCAGATCGAGGTCGGTCTCCGCTCCGTCTTCGGTGACGTAGACCTCGCCGTGCTGGTAGGGGTTCATCGTTCCCGGATCGACGTTGATGTAGGGATCGAGCTTCAAAAATGTGATCTTGAGCCCACGGCTTTCCAGCAGGTTACCGATGGAAGCCGACGCCAGCCCTTTTCCCAACGACGACACCACTCCGCCGGTCACAAAGATGTACTTGCTCATCGTGGCACCTTTTGGTGAATGGGGCGTTGCCTGTCTGTCATGGCGCGCATCGGACTCCCTCCTGTCGCCTCATCCGCTCGACGGCGGCCGGCACGTCGGTCGGCGCATCGATCCGGACCGATCCGTGTTTCGTTTCCCAGACACGGATTCGGATCCCATGTTCGAGCGCCCGAAGCTGTTCGAGCTTTTCCGAGTCCTCCAGCCGTCCCGTGGGCAGCTCGGCCAACCGAAGGAGAGTGTCCCTGGTATAGACGTAGAGACCCAAATGGATGAAATGCAGTCCCGGCAGCGCAGCGTGGTCCTTGTCGTCGCGGACCCAGGGAATCGGCGCGCGGGAGAAATACAGCGCATAACCCTCTTCGTCGGTGGCGACCTTCACGACGCCGGGATTGTGCAGTTCGTCCGTGGAATGAAGCTGTCGTTTAAGCGTCCCCATGTCGGCATCGGCGGCGAGAAACGGTTCGACGAGGTCGCTGATCAGATCGGGGTGCAGCAGGACTTCATCGCCCTGGAGGTCCACATAGTATTCGGCCTCCTGCCTGCGCGCCACGCCGGCCACACGGTCTGTTCCGGTGCGGTAGGGTTCCGTCATGAGGACCGCCCGGCCGCCGAACCGTGTCACCGCATTCAGAATCCGTTCGTCGTCGGTGGCGACCACGACCTCGCCGACCGCCCGGCAGGCGCTGGCCTGTTCATAGACATGCTGGATCATCGGCTTGCCGAGCAGATCGACGAGCGGTTTGCCCGGAAACCGCGAGGACCCGTACCGGGCCGGGATGACCAACGTCACCTTGGGCTTCACGTTACCCATGCTCCAGGGCATCCGACAATTGGGCGGCGGTCACGGTGGCCGTCCCGATCATCCCGACGACGACGCCGGCCGCCTGGTTCGCCAACACCGCCGCTTCACGCATGGAGGCTCCGGTCGAGAGCGCCAACGCCAGCGTGCCGACGACCGTGTCGCCCGCGCCTGTGACATCGTACACCTGCCGGGCTCGAGTGGGAATGTGCCAGTGCAGCCCGTTGCCCTCGTACAGGCTCATCCCCTTCTCGCCCCTCGTGATGAGGACGGTCTGGCACCCTAACCGCTGCCGGAGGATGGCGCCGGCTTCGTTGATCGTGTGGTCGTCGTCGCCGTGCACCCCTGCAGCCTGCGTGGCCTCCAGGTGATTGGGTGTGATGACGGTCACACCTTTGTAATAGCTGAAATGTTCGACCTTCGGATCCACCACGATCGGAATGCTCTGCCGACCGGCCATGCGGGTGAGTTCCGCCATCAACGACGCCGTGACGACCCCCTTGGCGTAGTCGGAAATCACCAGGCAGGACAGTTCCTTGAGACGGGATTCGACATAACGCAGGATTCGCCGCTGCAGCGTCTCTTTCAACTCTTCGCGCCGCTCCACGTCATAGCGGACGATTTGCTGGTTGTGGGCCACCACGCGGGTCTTGCGTGTCGTCGGTCGTTCGTGATCGATGATGACGCCGCCTCGTCCTTGTCGGCGCCCGCCGAGTTCCTTCAAGAGGAGCCGGCCGCTTTCATCGGACCCGATCACGCCGCACAGGTCCGCTTGCCCGCCGAGGGCGAGGATATTGTTGAAGACGTTCGCAGCGCCGCCCAGTTTGAGGGATTCCGATTCGACATGGACGACCGGTACGGGCGCTTCCGGGGAAATTCGGCTGACGCGGCCCCAGACGTAGTGGTCCAAGATCAGGTCTCCCAGGACCAGGACGCTGGCCTGAGAGAACCGTTGGATGTAGGGTTGCAAGGTGGCGCCGTCGATCGGCGCGGCAGCGTCGGCATGCGCGCGTGGCGATGTCGCGCGCGCTACTGGATGGCCTTTCCGAATCTTTCCCATCGTACCCACTCAGTCCATGCTCCTTGTCCGCTCCAGGACCAATAAATGCGGAAGGCCTTGCCGCGGATCTTTTCGGTACGGACGTAGCCCCAGAAGCGGCTGTCCAAGCTTTGATCGCGGTTGTCTCCCATGACGAAATAGGCGTCCTCGGGTACGGTGATCGGCCCGAAATTATCACGGGGATTGATGTGTCCATCGATCACGCCCGGATCGATGCGTTGGGTAAAGGCTTTGTCTTCAAAGGGCATGCCGTTGACGTAGACCACCTTGTTCCGGATTTGAATCGTGTCCCCGGGCAACCCGATCACGCGCTTGATGAAGTCCTTGTCCTCGTCTTCGGGGAAACGGAAGACGATGATGTCCCCGCGTTGTACGGAGCCGAAGGGCACGATCGTGCGCGAGGAGTAGCAGGTGATCGGAGGAAAGCCCGGTTGAAACTTGCAGTTGGTCGGCCATTGCAGACCGTAGGAGAGTTTGCTGACCAGGATGTGGTCCCCGATCAGCAGCGTGGGGATCATCGAGCCGGAAGGAATCTTGAAGGCTTGTACCACGAACACTCGGATTGCGAACGCGAGCAGCATCGCCACGATGATCGCTTCGGCATATTCCCGCGCGATCGACTTGTGCCCCGCCTGCGAGCCGGCCACCGCCGAGACCGTCCTCGGCTCGTTTCCCGATTGTTCGGACGTCGCCGGCGCGATGGGGCCCGGCGTTGCCGAGACATCATCTCTGGGCGGCTGGTTGGGATCCGAGTTCATTCGTCTCCCACCTTGAGGATGGCGAGGAAGGCTTCCTGCGGCACTTCGACCTTGCCCACCGCCTTCATCCGTTTTTTGCCTTCCTTTTGTTTCTCCCACAGCTTGCGTTTACGGGAAATGTCGCCGCCGTAGCACTTGGCGGTGACGTTCTTCTTGATCGCGCCGATGGTCTCGCGGGCGATGACCTTGTTGCCGATAGCCGCCTGTATCGCGATCTCGAACATCTGCTTGGGAATCAGTTCCTTCATCTTTTCCGCCAACTGGCGGCCCCGCTGGTAGGACCGGTCCTTGTGCGTGATGAAGGAGAGAGCATCCACCGGCTCCCCGTTCAGGAGAATGTCAAGCTTCACCAGGTCCGATTCCCGGTAGCCGAGGAGCTCATAGTCCAGCGAGGCGTAGCCCTGCGTCTTGGACTTGAGCTTGTCGTAGAAGTCCAAAATGACTTCGTTCAGCGGCAGCTCGTAGCTGATCATCACGCGGGTCGGGTCCAGGTACTGGATGCTGCGCTGGATGCCGCGCCGTTCCTGGCACAGTTGCAACAGCGTGCCGACGTAGCGCTCGGGGGAGATCAGCGTCGCCAGGATGAAGGGCTCCTCGAACGCTTCGATCGAACTCGGGGGCGGCAGCTCGGCCGGATTGTCGATCTCGAGCACCTCGCCCTTGGTCGTCATGATGCGGTAGACGACGGTCGGGGCGGTCGTGATCAGCGTCAGGCCATATTCGCGCTCCAACCGCTCCTGGATGATTTCCATGTGGAGCAGCCCGAGGAAGCCGCAGCGGAAGCCGAACCCGAGCGCAAGCGACGTCTCCGGTTCATAAATGAAGGAGGAGTCGTTCAAGCGCAGTTTCAACAAGGCGTCGCGGAGATCTTCGTACTTGGCCGTGTCGGTCGAGTAGAGCCCGCAGAACACGAGTGGTTTGACTTCCTTGTAGCCGGGGAACGGCTGGGCCGTCGGTCGCGTCGCGTCCGTGAGGGTGTCGCCGATTTTCACGTCGGCCACTTCCTTCATGTTGGCGCAGAGGTAGCCGACCTCGCCCGTGAGCAACTGTGTCCCCTTCGTTCGCTTCGGCGTGAACTGCCCGACCTCGGTGACTTCGAACAGCCGGTCATTGGACATGACCTTGATTTTCATGCCGGGGCGCACCGATCCGTCGACGATGCGGGTGAGCACGATGACGCCTTGGTAATTGTCGAACCAGGAATCGAAGATCAACGCCTTCAGCGGCGCGTTGGGATCGCCCGAGGGCGGCGGGATCCGCTTGACGATCGCTTCCAAGACCTCTGGGACGCCGCGGCCTTCTTTCGCGCTGACGAGCATCGCGTCGCTGGCGTCGAGTGCGAGCACCTCAGAAATCTGGTGTTTCGTCCCCTCCACGTCCGCGCTGGCCAGGTCGATCTTATTGATGACGGGAATGATCGTGTGCTTGTTCGCCATCGCCAGGTTGACGTTGGCGATCGTCTGCGCCTGTACGCCCTGCGTGGCGTCGACGAGCAGCAGCGAGCCCTCGCAGGCGGCCAAACTTCTCGACACCTCGTAAGTGAAGTCGACGTGGCCGGGCGTATCGATCAGGTGCAACAAGTACGTCTTCCCGTCCTGAGCCCGATAGCGGATGGCCACCGCATGAGCTTTGATCGTGATGCCACGCTCACGCTCAAGGTCCATCGCATCGAGGATCTGTTCTTTGAACTCTCGGGCTGTGATGGCGCCCGTGGCTTCTAGGAACCGGTCAGCGAGGGTCGATTTACCGTGATCGATATGGGCGATAATCGAGAAATTCCGGATGAGACTTTGCGTGTCTTGACTCATGTCCCTCAAAATCGGTTCATTATAGTGGCGGCTCCGAATGTTGTCAAAGCAATCGGCCGCCGTTATAATCCGCGCGCAGTGCGGGTTTCCGCGTGCCGCGTCGCTCCGTATGATTCGCATCGCGCTCCCCTTCCACTCGTCATGACCAAACCGTCCGACAGCTCGTCGCTTGCCGCGTGGGATCACCGATACCTCTGGCATCCGTTCACGCAAATGCAGGAATGGGTGCAGGAGACGCCCGTCATCATCGAGCGTGGGAAGGGCTCCTACCTGATCGATACGGAGGGGCGTCGATACCTCGACGGCACGTCCTCCATTTGGGTCAATCTCCACGGCCATCGGCATCCCGATCTCGATCGTGCGCTGACTGCGCAACTGCGCAAGGTGGCCCATTCGACGTTTCTCGGGCTGTCGAATCCGCCGGCCATCCGGCTCGCGCGGGAGTTGGTGCGGATGGCACCCAAGGGATTGGCGCGGGTGTTTTATTCGGACGATGGGTCGACCGCGGTGGAAGTGGCCTTGAAGATGGCCGTTCAATACTGGCAGCAACGGAAGTCCACCGCCGGCTCGAAGCGCACATTTCTCCATCTCAAGTTGGCCTATCATGGGGATACGCTGGGCGCGGTAAGCGTCGGCAACATCGATCTCTTCCATTCCCGCTTCGCATCGCTCCTGTTCCCGACCAAGCAGGTCGATCCGCCTTACTGCTACCGTTGCCCGATCAACCTGAGCTTCCCGTCTTGCCGGATGGCCTGCCTCGAACCGGTTGAACGGGTGTTACGGGATCATCATGAGGAACTCGCCGGGGTCATTGTCGAGCCGCTCGTCCAGGCGGCCGCCGGGATGGTGACGATGCCGCCGGGCTATCTCGCTCGGTTGCGTGCCCTTTGTACGAAGTTTGGAGTGTTGATGATCGCGGACGAAGTGGCCACCGGCTTCGGGCGGACGGGCACGATGTTCGCGTGCCAGCAAGAAGGAGTCACGCCGGACCTGATGGCGGTGAGCAAGGGGCTGACCGGCGGGTATATGCCGTTGGCGGCGACGCTTACCACCGAGGAGATCTATGCTGCGTTTCTGGGGCGATTCGACGAATGGAAAACTTTCTTCCATGGGCATAGTTATACGGGGAATCCTCTCGGGTGCGCCGTCGCGCTGGCCAATCTGACCATCTTTCGTCGGGACAAGACCCTGCAGCGCCTACGACCAAAAATTCGCCTCCTTTCCCGTCTCTTGCGCCCACTGTGGGACCTACCGCACGTCGGCGACGTTCGGCAACGCGGGTTCATGGTCGGCATCGAACTGGTCGAAGACCGGCAGAGCAAGCAGCCCTATGCCCCGGAGCGACGCATCGGTCACCAGGTCACGATGGCGGCGCGCGCCGAAGGGCTGCTGCTGCGGCCGCTGGGGCACATCATGGTGCTCATGCCGCCGCTTTCGGTCAGCGATCGAGAGCTGACTCGTATGGTTGCCATCCTCCAATCAGCCATCGCCCGCGTCACCGGGGCCTGAATATCCCGATCGCAAGCCTCATCGCGTACCTGAACTTGTAGCCAACCCCTTCCAAACGGCTCTAGTGCGTTGCCGTACGGTTGCTGCCGGTTCCGTCAGATTAATGACGAATAAATATCAGCAATATCATAAACATACACTCTAATGAGGGGGTGCTAGACTTTTTTCAATCAATCATCTGACAAATTCTTGACGGGGCTGGGCCATGAAGATCCGGTGGGTCGCGTCGGTCGTTGCAGCGGTGATGCTCCTTCCGATACTGGCCTTTGCAGACCCCCTTCCGCAGCCGGAGCTACTGCTCCAACGCGTTCAGTTTTCCGACAGTGCCAGGCTTACCGGCGCCGCTGCCATCCCATTCTCGATGGCCTCTCCGATACTCCATACGTCGTTTCAAACGACGTCATTCGCTCCGTCTCCGACCTCCACGCGATTGAAAGACCTCGTTCCCGACTCGGAGCGGCCCCAGACCAAGGGAGTTGTGGCTGCCTCAAGCTGGTTAAAGGGACAGTTCAGGACGGAGGGCGAGGTGGCCAACAACGCGACGAATGACGCGGGCATGCCCAACCGGATCGATCAACGGGACGACGGGTCCAAGCGCATGGTGCGGTTCGCATTGACCGGCGCCAACGGGGACTTCCGGTATGGTGCAACCTATCGCTCTGCCGGCAAGGCCTTCTTCAATTCACCGGACCAGACGGTCCGTGAGGTGTGGGGAGAATGGGGTCTCGGCTTGGCGAAGCTCCGCAGCTCGGTGGGCCAGCTCTGGAACAACGTGGACCTCGACCCGACACGTTCTCGGATCGAGCAGACTTTCAACCGGGTCGGCCTGGCGTTCTCGAAACCCTCCTGGCCGGAGCTCAGCCTGACCTACTCGCGCAGCAATTTGCAGAGCACGTTCGATCCCAACGGCACGACCCCGCGGCGAAGCCACAGCAACAGTCTTGAAGCCGCGCTGGCCTATACCGGCCTAACCTGGACGGCCAAGCTGGCTTCCAGCTATGTACTCACCAACGACGAGATGCGGGACGGCGCGGCATCCAGGGCGTTCGCTCAGACGTTTACCGGAGTCTTTCGTCCGCTCAACACCCTGACCCTGACCCCGACGATGAGCTATCGCCGCGAAACCCAGAGTTGGTCCGGTGCGCAGATCCAAACCCCGATGGCCTCGCTGTCCCTGCTGTACAAGCACAGTCAACGATTGCTGGTCAGCGCGATGGGCGGCTATGTGAGTTCGACGTCCAGCGACGGCTTGATCGACACGGAGACGGTGCTGGGCAAGGGAATGTTCGCGTACCAGTTGAATACGATCTACGGCAGGCAGACAACCTTGGCACTCGAAGCGGCGTACACGAACACGACCAACCGTGCGGCAGGGGGAATCGACACCGAGGACCTCAGCGGCCTCGTTCGTCTTTTGATCGCATCGCTCTAACCAGGCTGAGAAGGCTCAGGCGCCGCCTGCGCCGGTGGGAGCGGCCGGAAGGTGGGTCAGCGGCGCCGGGGCTCGCACCACCCGCTCGCCTGCATTGAGGCCTTCCTTCACCACCACCTGCTCCTGCGTCGAAGCCTCAACCTGAACTTCCCGTTCTTCCCGCTGCCCCTGTCCTGTCTCGATGACCACCCAATACCTTCCATCGTGTTGCAGCACGGCGTCTTTGGGGAGCGTGATACGGGACACACCCTTGCGCGGAGGCAGGGTCAATTTGGCGAACATGTCGGGTTTGAGCCGACGATCGCCGTTCGACACCAGGGCGCGAATCTTGATCGTGCGCGTCGAGGGATCCACCACATCGCCGATTACGCGGATGATGGACGGGAATTCGACACCCGGATAGGCTTCGACGGTCATGACCGCGACATGGCCGACCTGAATTCCGGCGAGGTCCCGCTCGTAGACGTCCGCGACGACCTGAAGACGGCTGAGGTCGGCGATGGTAAACAACGGCGCATCCGTGCCCGGTCCGACGATCTGCCCCGGCGTGACCGTACGTTCCACCACGGTGCCGGTCAGCGGGCTGCGTAATTCGAAGCGCGAGGTGATCTGCTGTTGTTCCAGCGGCTTGCTCAATTCTCCCGCCGGAACCCGTAATGAGAGGAGTCGTTCCTTGGCCTGTTTGAATTCCGCGCGTTCTCGGTTCAAGTCGTTCTCGGCCTGTTTGAATTCCTTCAGCGGCATGGCCTGGGCCCTCAGCAGGTCCTGCGCCAACTCATAGTTGCGCTCGGCCAGACCCAGTTCGGAAATCTCCTCCACATAAGCGGCGTAGGCGGTGGCAATGTCTGCGGCATCGATCACCGCCAGGATGTCTCCCGCCTTCACACCTTGGCCGAGCTTGACCCGAACGTCGAGTACCGGTCCTTGCAGCGGGGATGACACCCGGGAGAAGCCGTCTTCTGCGTAGGTCAGGCGGGCTGAGAGGGTCAAGGGCGAGGCCGGAACGTCGGTGCCCACGACCAGGGTCTTCACATCCTGCTTCGAAGCGGTCGGTTGAGGGGCGGTAGCTTGCCCTTTCGGCGGAACCGGCGTGTCCGGTGCGCCGCAGGCGACCAGCGCCAGGCCGATCGCCGCAATGAGGCTCCATACTCGTCCACGCTGCGTCATGCCACCCATGCCTGTTCCTGTCTCTGCCCCTTCCCCGAAGACCACCAGCCGGTGCTGCGGGGGAGCAAACGATTACGATCTCTGTCCCTACGGACGGCACGTCATGCTGGTGACGTCCGGTTCCGTAACCCACCTTGCTTTAGGACGCAAACGAGGGGGGCGGGCGGATGATGGAGGAGTGGTTGTCGTCAGGAAGGGGGCGCCAGCCACGGAGGCGATGGAACTCTATCGAGCCGGTCCGAGCCGGTCCGGCGAGGTGATCCACAGAGGAGGCTAGGACCGCGGTTAACCCGTCGGCCTCCAAGTCGGCCTCGCAATCGGCGTTCTCACCATCGACCAACCCCTCCGACCAGGCGAGCGCATCTGCCAGGCCGAGGTAGGCCGAGGCGTCTGCCGTGGAGAACAGGAACAGAGAGAAAACCAAGCACAGGATTCCCCATTCCGAGATTCCGGGAGAGCGATTGGATTGTGCCAGTTGCATACAACGGTCGACGGCCCCTCAGTGAGGCAAGATTGTGAAAGTATTACACCACCGACTTCCGGGACCTGTCAATTCGGCAGAGAATCCCGGCAGCCCGCCCGACGAGGTGTTTCCCTACTCCATCGCCCTAGGTCAGCTCGATGACGGCCCCTCTCGACAGGCCAAGGCGGTCCGCGGCGCGCCCTTCCTTGCAGAACACCTCGACCTGACCGTTGCTGTTGATCAAGGCGCCGATCGCGTCGCTTGGGGCTTGCCCGTAGCTCCTGAGCAGTCCCCGGATCGCTTGCGCCCCGATTCGGATGACGGGGGCCTCGCGTTTGGTGACGCTCAGCACCTCGTGCACATGGGCGATCGTCAGGTTGGAAATCAGGTTGCCGAACCGGTCGATATGGACAATCTCACCCATCAGGGCCTGCCGTTCCCAATGCGGCTCTCGGATCGCGAATCGTTGATAATCCTGGATGACTCGTCCGAACGAACTCGTCGGCTGTCGCTTCGTCAACCAGGCTGCGGCCGGCGCGAAGAGGTCCCGACCGTCAAAGGTCGCCCCCTGGGTATCCAGTCGATACTGTCGGTTTTCGATTTCACGAACCTCCAGCTGGCTCGCCTCGGCATAGATATGGGTGAAGAGTCCGTTGTCCGGGCCGATGAAGTGGTACCGTTCCGTGGAGGCGAGAATCGGGCGGCGGGCGGTTCCCACGCCGGGATCGACGACCGCCACATGGACCGATCCGTCCGGGAAGTACCGGTAGCAGGACTTCAGGAGATAGGCGGCTTCGGCCACGTCATGGGCCGACACTTGATGCGACAGATCGACGAGTTGTACCTGGGGGTTGATGCCGAGGATCACGCCTTTCATGCTCGCGACGAAATAGTCGCGGTCGCCGAAATCCGTGAGCAGTGTGATCAGCGACAACGCGGTGGGCATGGCGGCTCGGGGGCGAACGCGCGGGTCAGGATGACCGCATCGAGCGGCAGCCTGCAGGAGCGAATGGATGAGGGAGCTGTTTAGATCTCCTCAAACCGGATTTCAACGACTTCATATTCCACCAGCTTTGCCGGCGTTTTGACCTCGACGAAATCCCCCACGCGTTTACCGATCAGGGCTCGGCCGACGGGAGACTGTACCGAGATCTTGGAGAACTTGAGATCGGCTTCGTCCTGACCGACCAGAGTGTATTGGCGCTTTTCCTGGGCTTCCTGTTCGATCAGCACGACAGTCGCGCCGAACACCACCGTCTCGCTCACGCGGCCGGCCGTTTCGATGATCCGCGCGTCGGCCAGCTTCCCTTCGAGTTCCGCAATACGGGCTTCGATGAAGCCCTGGCGCTCTTTGGCGGCATCGTATTCCGCGTTCTCGCTCAAGTCGCCGTGTGCGCGCGCTTCCGCGATCGCTTCGATTACGCGAGGCCGTTCCACCTTGCGCAATCGGTCCAGTTCCGCCTTCAGTGCCTCGTAACCCTTTTTCGTAATCGGTGTCGGCATACCGTCCTCACCCCTCCGTCACACTCGGTGATACTCCTGCAAGGCCCGAATCGCAAGCCCCTTTTTCACCAGGGCTTCGATGCCCATCGTGGCGGCCAGGGCGCCCCGCATGGTCGTGTAATACGGGACGCCCTTGTGTAACGCCTCCCGGCGAATCGACAGCGAATCCGCCTGGGCCGTGGCAGTGCGCACCGTGTTCACGACCAAGGCCACCTCACCGTTCTTAATGTGGTCGACGACGTGCGGGCGACCTTCATGGACCTTGTTGACGGTGTCGACGGCCATCCCCTGCTCCTTCAGGTACTCCGCGGTGCCGGACGTGGCGGTGATGCGAAATCCCAGTTTGGTGAGGCGTCGTGCCACGTCACAAGCCAGCTCCCGATCTTCGTGCTTGACGCTGATGAACGCGGTCCCGTCGGTGGGCAGGATCGCGCCGGCCCCAGCCTGGGACTTGACGAACGCCCACCCGAAATCGCTGTCGATGCCCATGACCTCGCCAGTAGACTTCATCTCCGGACCAAGCAGAACGTCGACGCCGGCAAATTTGGTGAATGGGAAGACTGCTTCTTTGACCGACAGGTGCGTCGGCGCCGGGGCGGTCGTGAAATTGAGCTGCTCCAGCGATTTGCCGACCATCACCTTCATGGCCAGTTTGGCCAGGGGTTTGCCGATGGCCTTGCTGACGAAGGGGACCGTCCGGGACCCTCGCGGATTCACTTCGAGCACATAAATATTGTCATCTTTGACAGCGAACTGTGCATTCATCAGCCCGACCACACCCAATTCCAAGGCCAAGGCAGTCATCTGGCGCCGGATCTCTTCGATCACGCCCGCCGGCAATGTATAGGGCGGGAGCGAGCAGGCCGAGTCGCCCGAGTGCACGCCTGCTTCCTCGATATGTTCCATGATGCCGGCTACGACTACGGTTGTGCCGTCCGAGATGGCATCGGCGTCGACTTCAATGGCGTCACGCAGATACTTGTCGATCAAGACCGGGTGCTTGTCCGAGGCCTTCACGGCCGATCCCATATAGGCCAGCAGGCCGGCCTCGTCATACACGATCTGCATCGCCCGACCGCCGAGCACGTAGGAGGGGCGTACCATGACGGGATAGGTGATGCGCGCGGCGATTGCCACCGCCTCCTCTACGGAGCGCGCCGTGCCGCTTTCCGCCTGGCGAAGTCCGAGCTTGTTGAGCAGGTCGCGGAACCGCTCACGGTCCTCCGCCCGATCGATCGCATCGGGGCTCGTGCCGAGAATCGGCACGCCGGCTCGAGACAGCGACATGGCCAGTTTCAACGGAGTCTGCCCGCCGAACTGCAGCACGACCCCGATCGGCTGCTCGCGCCGAATGATGTTCAGCACATCTTCTTCGGTCAGCGGCTCGAAATACAGGCGATCCGACGTATCGTAGTCCGTGCTGACGGTTTCGGGATTGCAATTGACCATGATGGTCTCGACACCCTCTTCCCTCAGCGCCATGGCGGCATGAACACAGCAGTAGTCGAATTCAATTCCCTGCCCGATCCGGTTCGGACCGCCACCCAAAATGATGACCTTTTTCCGGTTCGTCGGGCGCGATTCGCATTCCCGTTCGTAGGTGGAATAGAGGTAGGGGGTGTGCGCCTCGAATTCCGCCGCGCAGGTGTCGACGCGTTTGTAGGTCACGCCGCATGCGTGAGGTTCCGCTGATAGGGCGAGACGCCAGCTGCGCACGGTCGCCTGTTCCACGCCCACGAGTTGGGCGATCCGCTCGTCGGAGAAGCCAAGGGTCTTGGCCTCCATGAGAAGCACCGGTTCCAGCCCCTTGGTCTTCGCGTGGGGCCGGCAGGCCACCAACTTGGCCTCAAATTCAACGATTTCACGGATCTGGCCGAGGAACCAGGGATCGATTTTGGTCAACCCGAACAATTCCTCATTCGTCATGCCGAGCCTCATCCCGTCTGCGAGCCGCCAGAGGCGGTCCGGTAGAGGTGTGCGGACGGCATTGCGCACTTGCGTCATCGCGGCTTCCCGATCGAGATCCGCCGGGATCCCGCCGTCCAGGTTCATCTTCGACATCAGGCCGAACTGATCGACCTCCATCGAACGAATGGCCTTCTGCAGCGACTCCTTGAAGGTCCGGCCGATCGCCATGACTTCCCCGACAGACTTCATCTGGGTCGTCAAGGTCGGATCGGCGCCGGGGAACTTCTGAAAGGCGAAACGGGGGATCTTGACGACCACATAGTCGATCGTCGGCTCGAAGGAAGCTTTCGTCACCCCGGTGATGTCGTTCGTGATTTCATCCAGCGTATAACCGACCGCCAGTTTTGCGGCGATTTTGGCGATGGGGAACCCAGTGGCCTTTGAAGCCAAGGCGGAACTTCGCGAGACTCGCGGATTCATCTCGATCACGACCATCTCGCCGTTGGCGGGATTGATGCCGAATTGAATGTTGGAGCCGCCGGTATCTACGCCGATCTCGCGAATGATCCGGACCGATGCGTCGCGGAGCCGCTGGTACTCCCGGTCCGTCAAGGTGATGGCCGGGGCCACCGTGATGCTGTCACCGGTGTGCACGCCCATCGGGTCGAGGTTCTCGATCGGACAGACGATGACGACGTTATCTTTGAGGTCCCGCATGACCTCCAACTCGAACTCTTTCCAGCCGATGACCGATTGCTCGATCAGCACTTGGCGGACCGGGCTCATGGCGAGCCCCCACTCCACGTGCCGGCGGAATTCCTCGACGTTATAGGCGATGTTCCCGCCGGTGCCGCCCAGTGTGAACGAGGGCCGGACGATGGCGGGAAACCCGATCCGCTTGAGTTGCTCCTCTGCCTCGAGCAACGACGTCGCGACCCCGCTGTCCGGTACCCGTAGGCCGATCTTCCACATGGCCTGGCGGAACGCATCGCGATCCTCGGCCTTGTGAATGGCCTCGACGGAGGCGCCGATGAGTTTCACGCCGTACTTGGCGAGCACCCCGCGCTTGGCGAGCCCGATCGCCGTATTCAGGGCGGTCTGCCCGCCCATCGTGGGCAGCAACGCGTCGGGCCGCTCGCACTCGATGACCTTTTCCACCACATCCAGCGTGATGGGCTCGATGTAGGTACGGTCGGCGAAGTCGGGATCGGTCATGATCGTCGCCGGATTGCTGTTGATCAGGATGACCCGATAGCCCTCCTCCTTCAACGCCTTGCACGCCTGCGTGCCGGAATAGTCGAACTCGCAGGCCTGACCGATGATAATCGGGCCGGAACCGATGAGCAGAATGGACCGGATGTCAGTACGTCGTGGCACGCTCAACCTCTTTGGCAGGATATTGAAAAAGACCTTCCCCCTGCTTCCCCGCGTGTGTCGGAGGGTCTTGTTGAATAGCCCGCACTTGTCTTGCTCCGCTCTGTCGTCTCCAATCGTTCGTGTCTGTCGGCTCCGGATTATCCGGTCGGCAACGGTGCCTCCGGCATCGGGCCGACGGGAGGACGGTAAGGCTGAATCGGACCGAATGGATGGGCCGGGGTCTGGGTGGGTGGATGATAGTACTTGAGTGCGTCCGGAATCCACGCTTCGATTTGATTGATTCGAGTCACGTCGGACGGGTGCGTCGACAGGAACTCCGGGATCGCCTGTTGCGATCGGAAGCAGAGCTTGTTGATCATGGCCCGCGGGCAACCGCTCATCCGTTCCCAAAACGCCACGGCCTCACGCGGGTCGTATCCGGCTTGCGCCATCAACCGTAGCCCGATGAAGTCGGCTTCAGATTCCTGGCGCCGGTCGAAGGGCAAGGACACGCCGACGCCGTACACGGTCATGGCGGCCATGGCGGCATCAGGGCGTCCGGCCGCCGCACCGGCTCCCAGTGCCGCCAATTGACCGATCTGCTCCAGCAGTCCCCGGCTCATGCGCTCCGCCCCATGGCGCTGCAGCGCATGCGCGACTTCGTGTCCCATCACCGTCGCCAGCCCATCTTCATTCTTCGTCACTTTCAAGATGCCCGTGAACACCGCGACTTTCCCGCCCGGCAGCGCGAAGGCGTTGATCGTGCGGTCATCCTGGATCACTGCAAACTCCCACTGATACTCCGGCTTGTTCGCCGCCTTGGCGATCCGATTGCCGACCCGGTGCACCATCTCGTTCAGTTCCGAGTTGTCGCTCAAGGGGGCCTGACGGAGCACCTCTCGAAAGGCCGTGAGGCCCATGTTCATTTCTTTCTCTTCCGAGATATAGATGAACTGTTCCCGTGCCGTTCCCGGCGCCCGTTGGCAGCCGGCCATCGACTGAAACAGACCCATCACCGCTCCCGCCCCCACCGTGGCGAAGAGTGAGTAGGCCGCCTTCGCACCGAGGGCCAGGACCGATCGCCGCCCCAGCGGCGTCGCCAGCACGCACTCAATCTCTTGCTCTGAGAGCAGTGCCTTCATAAGTGAGTCACCCGGCCGACTGAGGTCCAGGCCACGCTGCAGGCCGAAGTCAAGGTCGATGGCTGCTCAGCCTACACTGGGCCTCGACCCTTCCGGACACAGCTTATGGCATCCACAGATACATGAACTGCGGTGATCCGCCCCGCACCAACGAGAGCAGGTCCAGGTTTGCGAACTGGGCGAGACCTGGGCTCGGTCCGATCAGACGCGAGTAAATATTGTTCTGATATTCGCCGGGCCGGCGGTATGTCACCACGCGCGCCTCACCGAGGCGGGCTTTGGTTTTCGCCGCCTGAATCGCATCATCCAAATAGCCGATCTCATCGATCAGGCCGGCGGCCTTGGCCTGCTCACCGGAATAGATCCGGCCGTCCGCCAACTTGCGAATCTGTTCGGCCGGCAGATTGGGACGCCCCTCCTGCACCACCTGAAGAAAGCGCCCATAGAATGAGTCGATCACGCCCTGGAAAATAGCCCGTTCTTCCGGCAGCATCGCTCGGAAGGGCGACCCCATATCCTTGCGCGGACCAGAGGTCACGGCATTCGCTTCCACTCCCACCTTTTCCAGGAGCCCTCGCGCGTTTACCGTCAGCATGATCACCCCGATGCTGCCGGTGACCGAGGAGGGATGCGCCATCACGGTGTCGGCGGCAGCCGCGATGTAATAGCCGCCGGACGTGCCGATATCCATGATCGAGGCCACGATGGGCACCTTGCGCGCGGTCTTGAAGGCCTTCAGCTCATGATACAGGATATCCGACGCCGTGACCGTGCCGCCCGGCGTGTTGATTCGGATCACGACGGCCTTGATGCGCTCGTCCTTGGCGGCGCGCTCCAGCTCCTCCTTCATCGTCGCGACCATGCCGGGATAGGTGTAGAAACTATCCTTGTTGTCGGAGCTGATCACGCCGGACAGGTCGATCAGCAGCACCTTATCCTTGCCTGTCCCGCTGATTTTATATTCCTCGAGGGCACCGGGACCGGGCGGGAGATTGATCGTCACGCAGCCGGCTTGCAATAGCGCCACCACACCGACCATGATTCCTGTCCAGATGTGCCACACCCTACGCATGATGTTTCTCCATGAGGGCCACGAATTCTTCGAACAAGTAGGCGGAATCGTGCGGGCCCGGCGCCGCTTCCGGATGGTACTGCACCGAAAAGACGGGCCGGTCGAGACAGGCCATCCCCTCGACCGAGTCGTCGTTGAGGCTGGTATGGGTGAGCCGCACGCGCCCGAAGGCGGTCTCCACCGTCGGCGGCTCGGTGGATGCGGCGCCGGTCGTCGGGAATCTGACGGCGAAGTTGTGGTTCTGCGAGGTGATCTCGACTTTCCTCGTGCGGAGGTCCATCACCGGATGATTCGCTCCGTGGTGCCCGAATTTCAGCTTGTAGGTTTGGAGCCCGAACGCCAGGCCGAGGATTTGGTGGCCTAGGCAGATCCCGAATGTCGGCAGAGTCCGGATGAGCTCTCGTACCGCGGCGATCGCATAGGGCACCCCCTCCGGATCGCCCGGTCCGTTCGAGAGAAACAGACCGTGGGGCCGCAGGGCCAGGACTTCGGCAGCCGGTGTGGAAGCCGGCACGACCATGACATCGCAGCCGACGTCGACCAGCCGGCGGAGAATGTTCTGTTTGACACCGAAGTCGTAGGCGACGACGCGCCAAGGGCTTCGCGCAGCCTGCCCGGTTTCGCCGGGCTTCATCTCAATATTCGGACCCCAGACGCCCGTCCCGGTTGTCCAGGCGTACCGCTGTCCGCAGGTCACCGTCGCGGCCAAGTCCCGTCCGATAATGCTGGGCGCTTGCCGGGCCTTTTCCACCGCCCGGCGATGGTCCAGGTCGACATGCGTAATGAGGCCCTGTTGCGCGCCCTTCTCACGCAGGTGTCTGGTCAAGGCCCTGGTGTCGATTCCCTCGATGCCGACGATGTTGGCGGCTTCGAGATATTCCTGCAGCACCGACTTGCTGCGCCAATTGCTCGCAAGGCGGCTGGATTCTTTCACCACGAACCCTTCGGCCCAAATTCGCCGGGACTCGGTATCTTCCGGCGTGACACCGTAGTTGCCGATATGGGGACAGGTCATGGTGATGATCTGTCCGCGATAGGAGGGGTCGGTCAGGATTTCCTGGTACCCGGTCATGGACGTGTTGAACACGACCTCCCCGCCCGTTTCCCCGGACGCGCCGAGGGCCCGTCCTTCGAATACCGTTCCGTCGGCCAAGGCCAAGATGGCTTTCTTCACGCTCGCTCCTTTATCCGTTGACCCAGGACCGAACCCGAACCGCGAGCAGCCCGATCCCCAACCCGAGGTTCAACATGTATAACCATCGTACGGGCTTGTGGATGCGAAAGAAGGCTTCGAAAGCCGCCTTTCGGACTTCCTCACCCTTTGAGGCGAAGGCCTGGGCTTGCAGCGCCGCCGCTTGCGGATGCAGCACGAATGTAATCACTCCGGCGACCACAAGCATCCCTCCCAGGAGCATCCATTCGAGCCGGGAGACCGAACAGGACGGCATTCCCTGCCGGCTGAGCCACAGGCGCCAGGAGACACCGGCCACGAGCACGAGGGCGGCTCCCAGCACCAATCGATTATAGCCTTCGAACGCTCGTGTGAGGAAGAAACCGCCGGAATCCTGTCCGCCGAACGTGTTGAAGACCGCCGGAATCACAACCCCGACAAGGACGACCAACCCTCCGATCCACAAGCCCAGGGCCACCAGCTCGAGCGTGATGCAGGCAATGAGTCCGCGCTGTCCCACGCCGCCCCTCAGCGCTCCGTCCGCTTCAGTTCGAACACGACCCGGCCCGACACGATCGTCGTCTCCACGCGTCCCTTCACCTTCCAACCGGCGAACGGCGTGTTCCGGCTCTTTGAACGGAATTGTGACGGATCGACTTCCCATTGCGCCTGCGGGTCCACGATCGTGACGTCGGCCGGAACTCCGACCGCCAGCGTGCCCGCATTGAGGCTGAAGGCCTTGGCCGGCGCGGAGGTGAGCTTGTCCACGGCCGCTTCCAACGTAAGAACCCCCTCTTCGACCAGGGCCAGGGTCAGGGGCAGCGCGGTTTCCAATCCCACGATCCCGAACGGAGCCTGCGTGAATTCCTGCTGCTTTTCCTGCGCGGCGTGCGGAGCATGGTCCGTGGCGATCACGTCGATGGTGCCGTCTCGCAGCCCGGCCTTGATGGCCTGCACATCTTGCCAGGTCCGCAAAGGCGGATTCATCTTCGCATGGGTGTTGTAACCGCGGGCGATTTCCTCCGTCAGCGTGAAGTGGTGCGGGCAGGCTTCGGCCGTGACCTTGAGGCCCCGCGATTTGGCTTCCCGCACCATGCGAACCGACCCGAGGGTACTGATATGGGCCAGGTGCAGTCGCGCGCCGGTCAGTTCGGCCAACGCCACGTTGCGCGCGACCATCACGTCCTCCGCCGCGGAGGGAATGCCGGGCAGCCCCAGTTCAGTCGAGACCAGCCCTTCGTTCATGCAGCCGCCTTCGGAGAGGTGCAGGTCTTCGCAGTGGTCCACGACCGGAATGTCGAAGGCCAGCGCATACTCCATGGCCCGACGCATCACCAGGCTATTCATCACCGGGCGGCCATCGTCGGAGATTGCCACACAGCCTGCGCGCCTGAGGTCACCGATCTCGGCCAACTCCTTGCCCTCCGATCCCTTCGTGATGGCGCCGATGGGCAAGACGTGGGCCTTGCCGGCCGCGCGGGCCCGCTCCAGCATGAACTCGGTGATGGACTGGTTATCGTTCACCGGAATGGTGTTGGGCATGCAGCACACGGAGGTGAACCCGCCCGCGACCGCCGCCGCCGTCCCCGAATCGATGGTTTCCTTGTACTCGAAACCCGGCTCGCGAAAGTGGACGTGGAGATCGACGAACCCGGGCAATACCAACCGACCGGCCGCCTGAATCACCGTGGCGTCCGCCGGAGCCTGGAGTCCTTGCCCGACCGAGACGATCCGTCCGTTCTCGATCAATACGTCCGCCGGACCATTCACTCGTCCCGGATCGATCACCTGCCCGCCTTTGATCAAAATTGCCACAGTCACTCCACGTCAAACGTTACAGGTAACATGGAAAAAGCGCTGTTTATCCGTTGCGCTTTTCCCTCTTCCGCCTCTGCCTACGCACTGGCTCCCGACATAAGGTACAGGACGCCCATCCGCACGGCGACGCCGTTCGCCACCTGGTCCAAAATCACCGAGGAGAGGCTGTCCGCCACGTCGGGGGAAATTTCCACGCCGCGATTGATCGGGCCCGGATGCATGACAATGGCGCCCGGCTCCGCCAGCTTCAATCGCTCGCTGGTCATGCTATATTCCCTGGCATACTCCCGGATCGTCGGGAACATCGCCCGTCCCTGCCGCTCGAGCTGCAGCCGCAGCATCATGATGACGTGCACGCCGCGGAGCGCGTCGTTCAGGTTGTAGTAGACCTTGACCCCCAGCCGTTCGATCTGGGAGGGAATCATGGTCGGAGGACCGGCGACGCGGACTTCGGCGCCGAGTTTCGTCAGCGCGTAGATGTTCGATCTTGCGACCCGGCTGTGGGCGACGTCCCCGACGATGGCGACGCGCAACCCCGGAAACTGCATGCCGCGGCTGCGGATGGTGTAGAGGTCGAGCAGCGCCTGTGTCGGGTGCTCATGCCAGCCGTCGCCCGCGTTGATCACGGAGGATTTCACTCCGCGCGACAGGGTCTCGGCCGCCCCGGCCGCCGAGTGCCGCAGCACGATGATGTCGGCCTGCATGGCTTCGATATTGCGCGCCGTGTCGAGCAGGGTTTCTCCCTTGACCACGCTGCTGGAGGACGGTGAAAAGTTGATGACGTCGGCGCTCAACCGCTTGGCCGCCAGCTCGAACGACGTGCGCGTTCTGGTGCTGGGTTCGAAGAACAGGTTGACCACCGTTTTCCCCCGCAGCGCCGGGACTTTCTTGATTTCGCGCCCCGACACTTCCTTGAAGGAGTCGGCCGTGTCGAGCACGAGTTTGATATCTTCCGCCGACAACGAGGCGAGACTCAGCAGATCTTTTCGTTTGAGACCCACGACGTCCTCCCTTGGGACACGGTCTGCGTCATGGCACGCTGTGTCAGTACAGGATCAGGATACATTGGCGCTCGATTCGCTTCTCCGGCTTTCGGCCTTAGGCTTTCAGAATCACGACCCGATCTTCTTCCCCGTCCTCCTCGAGGAAGACCTGCACGGCTTCCTCGCGTGAAGTGGGAATGTTCTTGCCGATATAGTTGGCCTTGATGGGCAGTTGCCGATGGCCGCGATCGACCAGCACCGCCAGTTGGATTTCGGCCGGCCGTCCCAGATCGATGAGCCCGTCCATTGCGGCGCGGATGGTCCGGCCCGTGAACAGCACGTCGTCGACCAGGACGATTTTCAAATCCGAAATTTTGAAGGGGACGGAGGTCGTGCGGAGGAGCGGTTGATCCTTGCGCAGCGACAAGTCGTCTCGATAGAGGGTGATATCCAGTTCGCCGATGGGGATCTGGGTGCCCTCGATCTCCTGAATCCGTCGGACGAGCCGATGGGCGAGGTGGACGCCGCCGGTTCTGATGCCGACGAGGGCCAGGTCGTTGGTGCCTTTGTTGCGCTCCAGTACTTCATGGGCGATGCGGGTCAGGGCGCGGGCGATGTCGCCGGCATCCATGACCACCCGCTCCTGTCGTTTGTCGGAAGGGGTCGTGTTCGTCATAGCCAATCCGTCTTCGGACACAAAAAAACCTTCCCACCGGTTTGGATGAGAAGGTCGCGGTTGTTCCACGGCTGGCCGCCGTGCAGCATCGTCGTCACTCCTTCCCCACCTCACAGGATGGGCATTAAAGGCGAGGCCGATCTTAGCGGGATCGGCAGAGACCTGTCAAGGTGAGCGACGCGCGGAAGTTCCGGCAGGCAGCGCACAATCAGGATTCCGTCCGATGGTGATGCGGTACGCATCGGCCCGTCCGAAATCAGGGAGCGTCAAGGCAAGCTCATCGCCCGCCGGGACGGCGCTCATCGCCAGGCGGCGAAGCGGGCGCTCAAGCGGCGCCGATCCCACGTCGGGGATGATGTCGCCGCAGACATGCAGCGCGAGGTGCTGGTCCCCGGGCCATCGTCGGGACACCCCTCGCAGCACGACCAGGGTTTCTTCTTCAGCCGGGGCCCGGTATTTGCCCAGCAGCAGGCGCACCACATCCGTCTGAGTGTCGCCGGCAGCCAAAATGTGGAGGCCGGGCCGGTCCGATGTCGCGTGCAAGCGGCGGCCCTCCATCGCGGCGTACGACTGATACACGTGCCAGCCCGGACGAGTGCTGTGCCGATCGACATAGAGCAACCCGTCGAGGGTGGGGTTATCGCAGGTGTTCTCGACTTGATCCCGACTGGTGTCCTGCGCATCGGGCCAGCAGGCATGCATGGCACTGAGGATACCGGCTCGTTCGTAGACCGCCAAGACACCGGCCACGTAGCCCGGTTGCGTCCAGGTTTCCTGGCCGATGATTTCGTTGACCGAGATCGGAGCGGTCTGATCCTGTTCCTTCAGGTAGCGGCGCAGATCGTCGATGAGAGCCTGCGCTCCGGCAGGATCGTCATATTCATGGTAGGCCACGATATCCGGAAAGACCTGTTCTCGGCGGCTCCAGTCCAGAAACGGTTTCAAAAGCCGATAACGGCTGATGCTGGGCCCGACGACGCGGGCGCCAGGCATGCGCCGCTTGATGAGTTCATAGGCCAGTTTCCAACCCGTCTTCAGTTTGTCGCTCTCCCCGATCGGCGGGAACGCCAAGTCCGGCTCGTTATAGATGTCCCACAGGACGTTCAGCTTGCGCGACTGCACGACGTCGATCACGCGATTGACGTGGGCCAGCCAGGGGCCATAGTCGTCCTGCTCCCCTATCCGGTTGATGTCGAAGATCCACTGGGCGTAGTCCGCAAAGACCAATCCCAGAGTCAACTGGAACTCGTCCACCCCGAGTTCACGAAGCCTGGCATAGTTCGCAAAGACGTAGCCGGGGCTTCCGCGGAACGATGTGGGTTTCAGCGCTTGAACGATCTCCGTGACGGGCGCGTCGGCCTGCAGACTGACCAGGTAGCCGTTTGCACGGTGGGTGATAAGACCTTCGTCCTGGGAAAGCTCGACGGTCACGGTACCGGCCTCGCACCAAGCGGCCATCAGGAGAAGAGTCAGGCTGAGTGCGCCGGCCAGGCGGCGGGATGAGAACGCGATGTGCTTCGGCGGAGTGCTGACGAACGACGAGACCATCCATGCGGTTGTACTGCGGAGGCCGGAGGCGGGTCAAGGTCGAGGGCGAACGAGAAGGCCGGCGATCAGGCCGCCAGGCAAATGGCGCGCCACCGATCCATCCGTCCTTCGAACTGTTCCCTGGAGAGGTAGGCCAGGTCGGAGCCGACGAACGCCTCCTCGACGGGTCGGCCCTGCAACTGCGCTTCCGCCAGCTGGTTGCCCACGTGGACTGCGGTCACGGCGGTGAATCCCGAGGCGACGTATTCCAGCGGATGGTGGTGGTAGGCCACCGCCTCCACGATCGGCTCGCTCAGTCCCCACAGGCCCAGCAGATAGGCCCCTACGTGGGCATGGTCGGCGCCGAAGATCTCCCGCTCCGCCTGCCAGTCGGCGAGCGGGCGGGTCTTCACCAGATCCATGACCTGCGCATAGTCCTCAGGACGGTTCGCCGCCAGCACCAACGCCCCGAGGTCGTGCAGGAGGGCTGCCGTGTAGGCGGATTCGACGACCCGTTGGTCGACCCCTTCCTCTTTGGCGATGGTCCGAGCATACCCGCCTGCCAACACCGCATGTTGCCACAGGGCCTCCAACGAGAATGACGGCAGTTGCGCCCGGTCGAATTGCCTGAAGACCTGCGTGGAGAGCACCAGCGACTTGATGGCATCGAACCCCAACAGGGCGACCGCTTGCTCGGGACTCGACACGTGGGTGCGGAGTCCGAAAAAGGCGGAGTTTACCAACTGGAGAATCTTAGCCATCATCGCCAGATCCTTGCCGATGATGCGCGCGACCTTCTTCAGTGATGATTGGGGTGACCGTATTTCCTGCATCAGCTCCTGGTAAATCGAGGGGAGGCTGGGCAGGGTCGTGATTTCCTTCACCAACGCGCGGAGTGCCGGATTGCCCAGCAGGGTCCGGAGCTGATCCGCCTGTCGGATCGTGGCCTTCAGCATGGCCATGTCCAAGGGCTTGTTGAGAAATCGATGGGCTACGATCGAGGAACGGACGTGGTTGAAGGGAGTTTGGTCGCCGGACAACATGATGCGCACGGCATGGGGGCAGATGTTCTGTACCTCCGCCAGCAATTCCGCGCCGTCCATTTTGGGCATGACCATATCGGAGACGACCACGTCGCAGCCGGAGGAGGCAATGAGCTCGAGGGCTTCGGCTCCCGAGGCGAAGAACTGCATATCCCACTCGCTTTTCATGGGGGCGAGCGTGCGCTGAAGATGCTGCAAGACCTCCCCAGCATCATCCACAAAGACAATCCTTCGCATGGCGCTCCCTCCGCTGGGCCCGGTCGTACGGCTCTTCATCGGTCGGGAGGGAGTGAATCTTAAGGGGTTTGGTGGAGTCGTTGCGGGCTGATGGGAAGCGCGCGGAGGCAGGGTGGCCTGCCTCCCGATCGAAAGGGACGAAGCTCAGTTGCGATCGAGATCCCAACTGACGATGTCGGCGTTCTTGCCCTCGCCGCCCGGCGCGCCGTCTGCGCCGAGGGAGGTGATCTCGTATTCCCCGTGGGTGGAAGGGGTGGCATACGTATAGGGCGCGCCCCAGGGGTCGACCGGAACCTTGGCGATATACCCACCCTTCTTCCAGTTCGGAGCCGGCGGGCCAGAGGTCGGCTGCTCCACCAACGCCTTGAGTCCCTGGTCCGTCGTCGGGAAGTTGCCGTTGTCCAGTTTGTAGAGTTGCAGCGCGCTGTCGAGGTTCTTGATCTGTGCCTTGGTGGCGGCGCGTTTGGCGTCTTCCGTGCGCCCCATGATCCGGGGAATCAGCAGTGTGGCCAGAATGGCCAGAATCACCACGACGATCATCACCTCGATGAAGGAGAACCCGCGCTCGTCCTTGCACCGGCGGGACCATCGCCCCGGCGTCGGCAGACCATTCCAGTTCGGCGGCATCGTACTCATGTATTCGGGCGTTTCAATTCTTCGAGGGTGAATTGCTTGGGGAGCAGCACCGGCAAGACGAGTCCAATGGGATCGCCGCGGCGTATGGTCGTGGGCTTGTGCAGTTGCAGCAGAAAATTGGCCGTGAACGCCTCATAGTCCGGCAGCCAGTCGTACACATTCGGCGTGCGTTTGTATTCCTGGGTCTTGATCCCTTCCCATACCTGAAACGTGCGATCCGGGAAATGGTAGAAGCAGTTCGGGATATCTTTCATCATCAACCCGATTCCCTTCGGGTAATAAAAGCGAAGTCCGCAACAGAGCTTCGGGTATCCGCTGTTCAGAATCAGGTCGACGTAGGTGCCGGAGAAGGACTTGTAGCCCAAAATCCGTTCTTCGGGCAAGATCGGCGGCGCTTGCCACTTCACCCCATCCGCCGTCCGCCTGATGCGACAGTCCGCCGGCGAGCGGACCAGCCAGCCGTATTGTCCGATCGTGCGAACGGGGCCGCAATCGTCCGGGATTACCTTATAGCCGCCGGCGGCCAGCGCGCGCTGTTCGTCGAGCGACATCTGTCCCAGAAGCGGTCGGTGCGGGTTGAAGTCCAGCTTCAGCCGCTCCGGCGCAAACGCGGTGGAATACTCCCGCTCCCAGTACACGACGATCTTTTCGTCCTGCGTCTCCTCGACCATGCGCTCCCCTGTTCCATCCGCGACCATACTTGAAACAAGCCCCCCACGCAACTGCCGACGGTGCTCCACCCGATCCAGCTCGTACGCCGGTGCGAAGGCCCCGGCGCGGTTTCCTCACGCAACGATCAACGACGCACGACCTGATAGAGGGTGATACCGGGGCGAAGCGTCGCGTTGGGAAGGATCGTCCGATGCATGCGAAACGTCGGCAGTTGCTCAACCCCCGTCATGGCCTCCACTTGGAGGCCGGCCGTGCCGCACAGTTCCGGCACGGCCGGTGGTCCCACGAGAAACGCGATGGCGCCACGGGTCAACCGGCGAGCCACCCCCTTGATGTGCGCAAACAGCTCATCCCGTCGTCCATGGATCCGGTATGGGATCCAGTCGTAGAGCAGGCCGCAGAGGGCTTCGAGCTCTGTCTGTTCCTTGGCTGCGGGGCGCATCCGTACCTCTGCGAGCCAGGTCAGTCGTCCCACGCGTGCCCACTGATTCCAGATCGCCTGTGCCTGTCGCTGGGCAAAGGCTGCCTGTTCGAATACGATACGATAGGACCGGGCGCGATCCTGGCCGATCAAGGTCGAGATCGCGGCGTCGAAGCGCTGGATTTCCACCAGCGTGGCTCCGGCGGCGATCGTAGCCAGGCGTCGATCCTGCTCGAACAGATCCTGAAGGTAGTCGGCGACGAATGGCTGCGTCGCCAGTTCTCCGATCTCCTGTTCATCCTGCGGATATAAGAGCACTGCCGAGAAGGTTTCTTGCGGAGCGACCGGGGGAAGCCGTTCGAACACCGATGTCCAGGATGGCGCGTCAGGGGGGCTTGGGGGTGGGGCCTCGGTGAGCGTGCCCCAGCGGGGATTGAGCGGGAGTGAGAGTTGCCGGGCGCCGTCCTGCAGCACGAGGGCCTGGTTGAGTACGCCGACGGAGCGATTGCAGGGTGCCTGCCCTTGCGCGTCGGGCGCATGGTAGGAGAGGCCGGCTGCATCGTCGGCCAGGGTCGCCTTCACAATCGAATGCCGCCGGACCGTCACACAGAGCCGCGCGTCGTCGCTCCAGCGGCGCAGCAGCGGATCGGGAGCCGGCAGCCAACTCACCCGGTGGGATTGCGGCGGATCCATGAAGATGGGAAAAGGGTCTGCTCCTCCCGGCACGGTCGGCGTAAAGAACGAACTGAACAGGCGGTAGGCCGCGGCCGAAGGATAAGTCGGAATGCCCCGATAGCGCAGGGGCCGCGGCGCCGGAGCGGTGCGTTGCTGATCATCATACAGCGCGCGGATCAATTCCAGGACCGCCGATCCCGTACCGGGCAACAACGACAGGAACAGTTCCACCACCGGCAGAAAATCGATCGCGTCCCAATGCATCGCGCCCATGCAGGCCATGAAGACCGGTCGATCGAAGGTTCCATCCGGCAGGACGTACAACGCATCCTTGCGATGGCGGATGGTCGCGATGCCGGCGGGCGTGATCGTCAGGTCGCGATCCGAATAAAAGAATCGGACCTCGTCGAGCGGCACTTGCATGGCTTGGGCCGCCATCGTGCGAAGGTCATCCGCCTTGATCCGTTGCCAACCCGGTTTGCGGGACAGGTCGAGCGTCGTGCTGTTCGCCAATCCGCCGGGCACCAGCCCGACCCATTGTCCCCAATCGAGGCACACGCGTGCGCGCAGCAACCGCACGATCCCATCCACCGGTCCCCACTCGCATTCGTGGAGCGGGTGCCCGGAGGGATCGGTCGCCAGGATGCGGCGCCCATGTGGGCCGTAGTAGACAAGGTCGCCCTGCGGCGAGTGGGTCACCAGGTTCGGCCGTATCCCCTGTGCGCGTGCGGCTGCTTGATTGGAAGGAAAGGCGAGGACACCCGGTCGTTGCAGGACGACCTCTGGCTGGATCTCGGGGGACATCTATTCGCGGATCTGGCCGCTGCCGAGTACGACGAACTTCGAACAGGTCAATTCTTCCAACCCCATGGGGCCCCGCGCATGGAGACGAGATGTGCTGATCCCGATCTCCGCCCCGAGGCCGAACTGGTACCCGTCGTTCAAGCGCGTGGAAGCGTTGACGAGAACGGCGCTGGCATCCACTTCCCGAAGGAATCGCATGGCCCGTGCATAGTGGCTGGTAATGATCGCCTCGGTATGCCGGGACCCGTATGCGGCAATGTGCTCCATGGCCTCGTCGATGTCCTTCACGACCTTGACGGCCAGCGTCAGGTCCAGGAACTCCTTGCCGTAATCCGCTTCCGTCGCCGATTTCGCTTCCGGGCAGAGCTGACAGGTTCTGGCGCAGCCCCGGACCTCGACCCCGGCCGCAGCCAGTTTGCCGACGAATTCGGGGAGCCAGGTCCTGGCCATGCTTTGATGGACCAAGAGCGTTTCCATCGCGTTGCAGGTCGAGGGCCGTTGCACCTTGGCGTTCAAACAAATGCGGGTGGCCATCTCGGGATCCGCGTCGATATCGACAAAGGCGTGGCAGACGCCTTTGTCGTGCTTCAGGACCGGGATCGTGCTGTGTTCCGCGATGGTTTTCATCAAGGAATCGCCGCCGCGCGGAATGATGACGTCGATATATCGGTCCTGTTTCAACAGCAGCGGCACAATGTCCCGTTCGGGACGGTCCACGAAGACGATGGCGCCGGCGGGCATGCCGGCCTTCTCGCCTGCCTCGCGCAGGATTTCAGCGATGATCGTGTTCGAATGGATCGCTTCCGAGCCGCCGCGCAGGACGCAGACGTTCCCGGATTTCAGGCAGAGCGCGGCGGAGTCCGCCGTCACGTTCGGTCGCGCCTCATAAATAATGCCGATGACACCGATCGGAACCCGGACCCGTCCGACCTGCATCCCGTTCGGCCTCGTCCATAGCTTCGGCATGGCTCCCAAGGGGTCCGGCAGCCGCACGATCTCGCGGATGCCGTCCGCCATGGCGCGCACGCGTTCCGGCGTCAGACGCAGACGGTCTGCCGCCGCCTTGCGCTCCGGAGTCGCCTCGAAGGCTTCGAGATCCAATTCGTTTTTGGCGAGAATATCCGTCTCGCGCGCTTCCAAAGCTTCCGCCATGGCCGTGAGGGCCTCGTTCTTGACGGCCGTGGTCAGGGCCGCGACGCGGCCCGCCGCTTGGCGCGCAGCCGTGACGAGGCTGCGAATATAGACATCCGGTGCAACAGGGGGTTCGGCGGTCTCAGCCGTTTCGGAAACGACTGCGTCCTCGGCCGGGGCATCATGCAGTTCATGCGACATGTGGATGGTCCTTTTCCAAGAAGCGCCCGCTGATTCAGTAGTACCGGTGGAGGTCCTGCGACGGGCAGCATGAAAACGGATAAGAATACTGTGAGGGTTGAAGTGCGGTCAAGGGACTCGGGGCGCACCGGGTATCGGCGCTGCGGGCGCGGCGGTTCCGGGAGCAGGCTGAGCACCGGGGATCATAGGGGCGCCGCCGGGAGGGATCACGCCCATCGGGGGCGTGAGCAACGACATCGAGGAAGGATTCGGATGTTGAAAGATCCAATCGTGATAGGTCTTCCGACCTTCGAAGTGGCGCACGGCGAGCGGAAAGTCACGTTCCTTGATCGGCTTCGCCTTGCTCTTGCTGCGAACGCCCATGATGCCTCCCGTGGGGGCCCGCATATACTCCCAATCCCCGCCCGTGAGCGGATCGACGTAGGCCTTACGCAGGAAGGGTTTGGGCGTGCGGGTCAACTCGAAGAGCGTTTGCGGATAGATATCGGCCAGCGTGACGCGCCCGATCTTCATGGTGGCGGAATACAAGGCCAATGCGTTCTGGATTTCGATCCCCTTGGCGATGAGATCGGCTTCCTTCTCGCGTTGCACGAGGGTTTTCCATTGCCGGGCCGCGGCGGAGACCGAAATGCCGATCAGCACGATGGAGAACATCAATGCGAGGTAGGTGACTCCGCGGCCGTTGCGGATGTGGCGACAAAACACCGGAGGTCCCCTAATTGGCAGCCGTCGAGCCCGGCTGGTCGCTGACCGGAATCACCTGCACCACCTTGGAGTGCAAGTCCTGCAGCGTAATGCCGGTGGGGGTAATGGCCTTGACCAGGATTTCCTTGGCAATAGTCTCCCCGGCCTGCACGAGATGCATCTGCTCGTCCTTTACGAGGACCGCCACCGGGCCGTTCTTGTCCTCTCCCCCACCTACCTTCATGTAACCCAGATAACGAAACTGGTTGAGTTCCGTGGCGATGCGCAGGCGTTCCAACTCTTCCGGGCTCGGCTTCGGCGGTTCTTCCGGCGCCGCAGGCGTTTCTTCCACCGTCTCTTCGACCGTCGCTTCGGCCACGGGGACCTCGGCGGGCGGAGGCACTTCCTGCGGGCGGCGCTTGCCGGATCGTCGGGCTTTGGCCGGCGGCGCCGCAGCCACGACGGGCGTCGGGGGCGACAGCGTGGCGAAGATATTCCGTGGAGCCGAGAAGTTGGCCTGCCGCTGGCCGGTGATCTCGGCCAGCCGTTCGAGGTTGACGTGCATCGAGGACGCGGCCGCCGCCGTCGGAACCGGCCCGCGCGGCGCGGCAGTCACGCCGCTGACGTTCTTCAGCGTCACATGTTCCGGCTCGGAGGAATGCCCGACCTGCCAGACGAGCAGGCCGACCCAGAGGGCGATCAATAAGAGAAGCAGGGTGACCTGCTGTTTGCTCGAGCGGTTCATCGCGCTCACGGTGTCGCGGTCTCCAACTGTTGCCCGCGCAGGAACGTGGAGATGCGGATGTTGAACGTCAGGTTCTGGTCCTGCACGTTCCCGCTGCGGATCAAATTCAAGTCCTCGATGAACAGCAGTTCGTCGGCGGACTCCAGGTTGTACAGAAACCGGCGCAAGTCTTCGTAGCGGCCGGTCACCGTGCCCTGGAGGACGGCCTTCGTGGCATCCGGCACCGCCGTTTTTTCCGTGCGATAAGACAGGGCCGGCAGCGTGACCTGATCGCGTTTGGCCTCTTCCGTCACGCCCAATGCAAGGGGCGCGAAATCCCGCAACAGCGGCAAGGCTTTCCAGACGCGCTGCAAATCCTCTTTCGCCTGCCTGGCTTCTTTGTGGCGCGCAAGCTGTTGCCGCGCCTTGATCCATTCCGCCTCGACGCGTTGCCGTTCTTCCTGCGCCGCCCCGAGGACCAACGTCTCAATGCCGTACCACACCACGAACAGCCCCACTAAAAACCCCAGCCACGGCAGCAGCGGAGCGTAGGGCTGGCGGAGCGAGTCTTGGAGGCGTTCGACTCCCGGGAGGTTCATGGGTTACGGCTCCGGTAGCGAATCGACAGGTCGAACTCGACGAGGCCGTTTCCCGCGTCGTGGTGCTGGCCCAGGACCGGATCCTTGAAGCGCGGGTGGTCTTGGAATGCCACCGTCAGCGTGGTGACGTCTTCGAGCGTCCGCGCTGCGCCGCTTAGGAGAATGGTCGCGCTCGTGGGCTCGAGCCGGATACTGTTGACCGCGATGCGGGGCGGAATCGCCTGCTCGAGTTCCGTGAGGAAGCGGGTCCAGGAGAACGCCCGCTTTTCGATCAACTGATTGGCAAACTCGATTTCCTTGGGAAGCACCTGCAGGGTGGCTTCGGAGAGGTCGATGCCCTGTTGCTTGGACTCGGCCAGCACCGCGCGGTCGCGTTCCTGCACCTGCGCGAGCGCTTCTTCCACCGACTGTAGTTCCTGCCACATGAGCACCGCGCGCGAGATGTCCCAGGCGATGCCGACGCCGACCATGCCGGCGACGATCATGATGCCCAGGCGCGCGGGAGCCAAGTACCAGCGATACCGGCTGCTCAGGTTGATCGTGAACAGTCCGTTGCGATTCGAGGGTTGCCCGAGCTGCATCAGGAAATCACGGATGCCCGCCGTGATGCCGTCCAGCGACAACATCTACATCACCCCCGCGACGGCCGGCAGCGCCGCAATGGCATGGGATCCGAGTACTGCGCCCCTGCCCTGCCGCTTGAGGTGGTCCCAGTCGATAAGGCTCACGTTGACCCCCAGGCCTTTTTCGAATCGCTTCTGCAGGTCCGGCGATAAGGTTTCATCGGCCAGGAGCACCACCTGGGAGATATCCAACCCGTCCGTATGCTGCTGGCAGGCGTAGATCGAATCGGCGCATTCCTGCACGATCCGGTCGACCCCCGTCCGGTCCTGCACGAGACTCGGTGCCTGCGCCGCGCCGCTTTGGAGTTTAGACCGCACGTAGACGAGGTTGCCCCGGTGGAAGACGAAGGCGGTGAAGCCCCCGTCCGTGGCGTTGAGCCAGAGATAATCCGATGTCAGGCGCTGCAGTCCTTCCAGCCCCCGTGCCCAGAGGTTGAGCAACCGCAGGCTGGCGACGTCGACCTCCTGCGGGATCAGCCCCGCAGCCTCGCACACGGATTCGTACTGCGCGAGCACCGCTTCCTGGACGATCACGGCAAAGATGGTATAGGGCCCTTCCCCCGACGACGCGGGGTCGCTCATGACCTGGGAAAACACCTTGGCCCCGGCCAGCGACAGCAACTGTTCCTGCCCCAATCGCCACCGCACGACGGCGTCGCGTTCCTCGGAACTCCAGGGGAGATCCTGCAGGGTCAGCACCGCCAGCCGCACGGCGAGGTCGGGAAGGACCACGGTGGCAGCCCGCGGGACCGGGCGGCTCACCGACTCCGCGCCGGAGGGCACAGCCGGAGTCGTGCCGGTGAGCGCGCGGATGTGCGTCTCCATTTCGTTGGGCTGCAGGATGTTCTGCTCGAGCGGCGACAGGCGCAGCACCCCGTCCGGGAGCGGCGAGACGGCGCAACGGTAACGGGGACGTCCCCGCCAATCCCGGCTGACTTCCGCCCAAGCCAGATCGCGCAGGCCGATCTTCAGGCAGTAGCGCGGGCGGCTGGCGATCCAATTCCACATGGCTTAGCGCTCTTCGCTAAAGGTGACGCGGTTGATTTCGCGCAGGGACGTTTCCCCGGCGAGTACTTTTTTCAAGGCCGACTGCCGCAGCGTGATCATCCCGTCCGTCACGGCACGGTAGCGAATTTCAGACAGGGCGCGGTCGGCCAGGATCATTTCCTTGATTTCATCCGTCAGGTCGAGGAACTCGGTGATGCACTTGCGGCCGCGGTAGCCGGTTTCGTGGCATTCCGGGCAGCCTTTGCCTTCGTAGAAGGTGCCGCTCTTGTATTGTTCGTAGTCCAAACCGGATTCTTCCGCCAGCCCCTTGTCCAACGGGACGGCATGACGGCACTCCGGGCATAGGATACGAATCAACCGTTGCGCCAGCACGCAGTTCAACGCGGCCAGGAAGTTGTACGAATCGATGCCCATCGAAGCGAACCGGCCGATGACATCGAACACGTTGTTCGCGTGCACGGTGGTCAACACCAGGTGGCCCGTCAGGGCCGATTGGATGGCGATCTGGGCGGTTTCCGCGTCGCGGATTTCGCCGACCATGATCTTATCCGGGTCGTGACGCAGGATGGAACGCAACCCTCGCGCGAACGTCAGGCCCTTCTTTTCGTTCACGGGGATCTGTACGACGCCGGGCAGCTGATACTCGACCGGGTCTTCGATGGTGATCAGCTTGTCTTCCTGAATGTTCATTTCGCTGATCGCCGCGTACAGCGTGGTCGTTTTCCCGCTTCCCGTGGGGCCCGTGACCAGCACCATCCCATAGGGCCGCGTGATCGCACGGCGAAACCGCTTGAGGTCCTCGGCGTTGAAGCCGAGGCGATCCAAGCGCAAACTCGACACGCCGGCGGTGATGGCCTCGCGGTCGAGAATACGAATCACGACCGACTCTCCGAACACGCTCGGCAGGATCGAGACGCGGAAGTCGACGGTCTTCCGGTCCAACCGCATGCGGAAGCTGCCGTCCTGCGGGACGCGCCGTTCGGCGATGTCCAGATCCGACATGACCTTGAGACGGGACACCAGCGGCGGATGCAGCTTGAGGTCCAACGGGTCCATCGCGGAGACCAGAATGCCGTCCACGCGGAATTTGACCGTGGTCGCGCGATCCGTGGCCTCGATGTGGATGTCGCTGGCGCGCCGCTGCATGGCGCTCAGGAGAATCGTGTCGAGCAGTTTGACGGCCGGGCTTTGGTCCTCCCCGAACTGATCGACCGTGAGCACTTCTTCGCCGCGCTCGTCTTCTTTCACGAGCACCGAGCGGTATTCCGCTTCGAGTTCCCGCAAGGCTTGACTGGAGCCTTCGCTGCGTTCCAGAGCGGCCTCGATCGCCGTGCGCGGGCTGACCACGTAGCGGAGCGGCCGAGCGAGCAGGATTTCCAATTCGTCCAGGCCGAGGAGATTGCCGGGGTCCGGAATCGCAAGCGTGAGGATGCCCTCGTCGTCCTTCAAGGGGACGAAGGGATGGCGCCGCATCAGCTTGACCGAGATGGTGTGGTAGAACTCGGAGTCGACGCGGTAGCCGATCAGCGGGTCGTAGGGCAAGCCGAATTGCGAGGCGAGCGCTTGGGCGAGTTGGGCTTCGGAAATCGCGCCTTCGTCGAGCAGCGTTTGGCCGAGCGCCGCCCCGCTGCCGCCCAGCCTGGCCATGACCTGGTCGACCGTCCGCTTCGGCAGAATCCCCTCGCGGACCATCACGTCCGCTAACGAAGGTCTGGTGAGATGGCGTTGCATCATAACTTCCTGTGTTCGGCGTCCTACTGAATCGTACCGGCCATCTGGAAGATCGGCAGGTACATGATGATGACGATGCCTCCGACCAGCACGCCCATGACCAGCAGCAGGACCGGTTCGATCCAGGTCGTCAGCTGGCTCAAGCGCACGTCGAGATCGCCTTCGTAAAACTCCGCCACGTCCCGCAACATCGGCTCCAGGGAGCCGGTTTCTTCGCCGACGGAGAGCATTTCGATCGCGAGTTTCGGCAGAATCTGCGGGCGCTCGATCGCGGCCGCCAACGTATTGCCCTCCCGGATTTCCGCCACCGCCGAGGCCAGGCCGCGCGACACGAATCGGTTGGACACGGCGCCCCTGGCCACTTCCAACGCCTCGACCAGCGGTGTGCCGCCCGCGAGCACCGTCGCCAGCGTTCGCGCCAACTGAATGGTGTGGTGCTGGACGAGGATCGTGCCGATGACCGGCAGCCGCAACAGTTGGCGATCGACCGTCAAGCGTCCCGCGGGCGTCCGGTACCACGTGCGGCCCGCGATCAATCCGACCCCGAGGACGAGGATCGTCGGGATGATCTGAGACTCCAACATCTGAATGACCGTGATCAGGGCCCTGGTCGCGGCCGGCAGATTCGCCGAGGATTCTCCGTACACCGACACGAACGTCGGCATCACATAGCTCAACAGAAACCCGACCACCGCAAACCCGACGACGACCAGGAAGCCGGGATAGGCCAGCGCCTTTACGACCTTCTGCCGCAGCTCGATCATCAATTTCAAATAGGCGATGTAGCGCTGCAGTACCTCCGGCAGGTTCCCCGACTGTTCGCCCGCCCGGATCGTCGCCAGATAGAGTTCCGAAAAATACCCGGGATGCTTGGTCAGGGATTCGGACACCGACGCGCCGCCGCGGATGTCCTGCCGGATGGCCTGCAACGCTTCCCGAAAGGCCGCCCGCTGGGTCCGCTCGATCAAGAGGTCCCAAATGCGCAGGACCGGAAGGCCGGCCTTGATCAGCGCCAACAATTCCTGGTTGAAGACCAAGAACTCCTGAAGCGGAATCTTCCCCCAGCGGCCGACCGAGATGCCGGGCATGCCCAACCGAGCGCCGCGCCGGGCGAGGCGGAAGATCAGGAGGCCTTCGGCTTCAAGTTTCGCGCGAACGAGTTGTTCGTCGTCCCCCTCGACTTCTCCATCGAAGGTGGTGCCGTCGGCGCGGGCAGCCCTGTACGCAAACACAGCCATGGGTTCAATCGAATGCGGACCGGTCTACGGGGACGCGGCTCTCAGTGCTGAACAGCACCGGCACCGCCGTGAGGCTCCGGCAATCGCAGCGCATGGCCGGCGATGATGCGGTAGTCCTTCAACCCGTTCAGCGTCCGCAGCAGTTCCATATCCACTTTGTGCCGTCGCGACAACCGCCAGAGCGTGTCGCCGGGGTTCACGATGATGGTGCGAGCGCTCGCCTGGGCGGGCGGCTCCTGTTCCGGCCGGTCCTCGGGGATCGCATCACCGGCGGGCTCCAGCTCAGCCATGGGACCCGGAGCGGGAATGGGACCGTCGGTTTCCGTAGGAATCGGAACGACCTCGGCCGCAACAGGTCCGGTGCTCGTCGCCGACAGGAGACTCTCCTGGGCCGCCGCCGGCATCGACCCTTGATACGGGACGGCGCGTGGCATGGGGTGCAGACGCGTCGGCATGTATCGATTGTTCTGGGCGGCTCGCTCCCGTTCGACACGCGCGGAGGCCAACTCTTCACGCTGCAAGTCGATGATCTGGCGGGCGTCGGCCAGCCGCCGCTCGGTTTCGCGGAGCATGCCTTGCAATTGGGCCCGCGCCATCTGGACGTCGGCGAACTCGCGCCGCTGGTCCTCCAGTTCGGCGCGCAATTCGTCCGCGGTGCGTTGGGCGTCGCGCACGGCCGTCTTCAGCGTGTCGACGGTGATTCGAAGGTCGGCAATCCCCGGCTCGGCCATGGGCTCCAATCTGGCACAACCGACCGACAACAGGAGGCTGTATACACCGACGGCGGCGAGATACGGGCGTGACCGTCTCGCGAAATTCATGGTGTCAGACATCGGGGTCCCCCGCTCACCATTGGTTATAGGGAATTCCGTTCGTTCCTACAAGGTCGGAACCGGAGAAGACGTCGATGACGCCGCCGTCCGTTTGGTCGACCATCTCTTGCCAGGACGTGGTGTTGCCGGTGATCGGATCGGTCGGGACACGCCGCAGATACCCCGCTCCCACCAGCGACTGAATCGTTTCCGGGTACTTGCCCTTATCGGCACGATGCTGATCGATCACGTCCCGGATCGAAAACAGGTTCTGTCGGAGCGCGCTTTCCTTCGCCTTCACCACCGCCGCCTGATAGGACGGAATGGCCAGGGTGGCCAGGATGCCGATGATCGTCACCACGATCATCAGTTCGATAATCGTAAACCCGCGGATCTCGGCCGCGCGGCAGACGCGTCTACCAGTCTCGGTACTTGGTGCCATCGAGTGCGAGATCCTGACTTTGGGTCGATATGTCGTAGACGTCTTCCCCGCACCAGTCCTTCACGCTGGCGGGGTCCCGGTAGCAGCGCATGCGCCAATCGGTGCGGCCGGTCATCGGGTCGATCGGGAGCGAGCGCAAATACCGTTTGGTCGTGATGCCCTTCACGGTGGCCTGTTCGCCGGTCAGCTTGACGCCGAGCAGTACATCCAACGACTTCGGGTATCCGTAGGGTCCTGTCACGTCCTTGCAGCTCAGCCGATTCTTCACGCAGGCGGGGCCGGTCAGCGTGTCCCCTTCCCTCGCCCATTCGAGGTGGAAGGTGTCGATCGCCGTCCGAATCACCCGCAGGTTTTGCCGCAGCTCGATTTCCTTCGTACGCTTGGCCGACACGCGGGTAAACGGCAACGCCACGGACGCAAGAATCGTGAGGATGGTCAGTGTGATCAGCAGTTCCAACAGTGTGACACCGGACTGCTTCACCGCACCCTCACGACTCCCTTGGCTTCCACCGGCTGTTCCCCGGGCTTGGCCTCCTCGGTCTGGATGGGATGCAGCCGCAAAGTCGACACGCCGGGCGCTTTGGCGGCGAACGTCAGGCGGAGCAGCCGCCCTTCGTCCTTGGCGCTCTTGCCCGTGCGGTGCAGCCGCAATTCGACTCCGCCGTCGATCGATTGCGAGGGCACAGCCACCGGGGCTTTCCCGCTTTCGCCGCCGAGCAGTTCCCCTTCGGACGCATCGCGGAATTCCAAGACCTTCGGATCGAACTCCAGTTTCATCAACTCCAAATCCAAATCCTGGATACGTTTGGCCGTCACCTCGATCTGAAATTCTTTCCCGACGGGCACGACCGCATCGGCCGGTTTGATCATGAGTTCCGGTTTCGGCGCCTTCACTTCCGGCAGCGTGGCATCACCGGCCGGGCTCTTGCCTACACTCTTCGGCGCACCGGACGGCAGCTTGGCCGGGGCCGGGACCCGCGCGGAGACCTTCTTCGGTTGCGGCGCGAACAGCGGTGTCGTCGAGTACACCGATTCAGTGCCGGACCAGAAGGCCTGCGCTTGCAGGCTGGGCGGCTGCAGCGGCGTCACGATATGCGGGGTGATCGTCAGGATCACTTCCGTGGTGACCCGCTGGGTCTTGAAGGAGCTGATGAGGTTTCCGATGAACGGCAGGTCTCCGAGCCACGGGATCGTGACCCTGGTCCGACGGTCTTCCTCTTGGAGCAGGCCGCCGAGCACGATCGTTTCGCCGTCGCGCACGTTCAACATCGTTTCCGCCGAGCGGTTGCCGAATTTGAACTGTGTGATGGGGGGCGAGGCCTGCAAGAGCACCGTATCGCCGAGCCGGATCACTTCGATCTTCATCTTCAGCGACAATTCGTTGCCGAGGTGGATGGCCGGCTCCACCGTCAGCTTGACGCCGGTATCGCGGAACTCGATCGAGGTCACCGTCGAAGTGGTCGGCACGGCACCGGTCGCCGCCTGACCCGGCAGCACGTTGGTCGTCGACAGGAGGATCGGCTGCTTGTCGCCGATGTTGACCTCGGCCTTTTTGTTGTTGACGACGCGGACTTTCGGCGCGGCCAGGGTCTTGGCATCGGTGACCTGTTTGAAGAAATCCAACTGGACGTTGGTCGGCAGCTTGAACATGTAGCTGTCTTTGCCCAGGCTGGTGAGCTGGCGATAGGTGAATTGCTGTGCCAGGTCGCCGGCGATCGTGGAGTTGAAGCCCGGGGGCACGAGTGCGGCGGCAACCTGCTTCGGGTAGGACAGGCCGTAGGTCTGGTCGACCGTGCGGTCGACTTCCAGGACCTCGACGTCGAACAGCACTTCAGAATCTTCGCGGTCGTTGGCCTGGATGATCTTCTCGGCCAGTTCAACCTTTTCCGGTTGGTCGCGGACGACGATCGTGTTCAACGGTTCGTTGGCATGGATGTGCTTGATGTCCAGCATCGTCTTGAGCAGGGCGACCATGTCCTTGGCCTTCGCGCTCGAGAGATAGAAGGTCCGGATCATCAGATCTTGATACTGTTCCTGCTTCTGTTTCGTATTTGGGCTGATGATGAAGAGCGACGGTCCCGCCTTCTGGGCGAACAGGCTGTTGCTGTTCAGGACGAGGGTCAGGGCTTCATCGAACGGCTTCTCCTCCAGCGACACGGTGATCGGATCGTTGCGGACATCTTTGTCGAACACGAAATTGACTCGGGCCGCCTTGCCGATCGCTTCGAGTACTTCCTTCAGGCCTGCATTGCGGAATTGCAGCGTGATCGGCTGCTTTTGGCGGTCGTCCCGCCCCTGCGCCTGCTGCTCTTCAGAAATCCGCGCGACGCCCTCGAGCGCATCCTTCGACGAAGGATCCAATTCGATCGCGCGCGCATAGGCCTCCATCGCTTCGCTGACGCGGCCGAGTTGCGCGAGCCGATCGGCTTCACGCGAGCGATCGCGCGCATCTTTCAAACGCAGCGCTTCCGTCAAGCCGGCCTCGTGATCTTTCGAGGTGGGTTCGATGGTCAGGGCCCGCTTGAATTCTTCGGCCGCCGCGTCGAGTTGGCGGTCCTTCATCAACTGCCGGCCGCGCTCCTGGTGCATGGCCGCGGCGCGTTCCCTCGCGATGGCGTACTTGTTCTGCAGCGACGGATCGAAGGGATCGTCCTTGAGGGCCTGCTTGTAGGCCAGGATCGCTTCTTCCCAACTTCCCGCGGCCAGGTGCTGATCGCCCCGTTTGACGTCGGGAGAGGTGAGCGTTCCGCAAGCGGCCAAGAGCAGGGCGCCGGCGGAGAGCAGACATGTCTTGAGCACTCGCGCCTGCGAGCGGAATCGACGATAAGTACGCACCGTAACCTGCCTGATGAAAAGTGAATGAAGTGTGGTCTTCGTGTCTTGTACTACACGCGCCTCGTCGAGTTTGGTATATCAAACTCAACCAGTGGGGACAATCAGATTCTCGTTTTCGTCCGCGTCTGAACGCCCGCGGAATCCATGAGGACGCCGAGCTCGATCATCCATCGGTCGGGATGCGTCGTGGCGTTGAGATGCCGTACGGGAAATTGTGGAGGCGCGGACGGGAGAAGGAAACGGCAGGAGGAGCGAGAAGCGCTCCGGCCCGGCGAGCGGACGGGAGCGCGCGTTCTCAAAGTCGCCAGTATTTCACGGAACCGGGCAAGGTGTTGGGTGTCAGCACGCTCTTCACGTCGACCACCACGTTGTTGCGCTGTTTGCGCAGGGGCTTCAACAGCTCGTCGATGCCCATCTGCATGTATTCCCGGTGCGCCACCGCCAGCACGATGCCGTCCAATTGCTTCAGCTGGTCCCAGGAAGACAGGCGAAGCCCGTACTCTGCGACGGCTTCTTCAGGTTCCGCGAGCGGGTCGTGGACCAGCACCTGGACGCCGTATTCCCTCAGCTCGTGGACGATGTCGGGTACCCGGCTGTTGCGAAGGTCGGGCACGTTCTCTTTGAAGGTGAGTCCCAGCACGCCGATCTTCAGATCGCTGACCGGACGTTCAACCTGGCTCAGCAGCTTGATCGTCTGTTCGGCGACGTACTTGCCCATACTATTATTGATGCGCCGCCCGGCCAGGATGACCTCGGGGTGATACCCGACCGATTCGGCTTTCGTCGTCAGGTAGTAGGGATCGACACCGATGCAGTGGCCGCCGACGAGACCGGGGCTGAACTTGAGGAAGTTCCACTTCGTGCCGGCCGCTTCCAGGACCGAGCGGGTGTCCACGCCCAGCCGATGGAAGATCAGCGCCAACTCGTTCATCAAGGCGATGTTGAGGTCGCGTTGCGTGTTCTCGATGACCTTGGCGGCTTCGGCCACCTTGATGCTGGACGCGCGATGGATTCCCGCCTTCACGACCATGCCGTAGGTCTCCGCCACGATCTCCAGTGATTCTTCGTCCTGTGCCGAGACCACCTTGATGATCTTTTCGAGCGTATGTTCTTTGTCGCCGGGGTTGATCCGTTCCGGTGAGTAGCCGATTTTGAAATCAATCCCGCTCTTCATACCGGAGGCCTGCTCGAGAATGGGGAGGCAGTCCTCCTCGGTCGCGCCGGGATAGACGGTGGATTCGTAGACCACGATGGCGCCGGGCTTGAGATTGCTTCCGATGAGTTCGGAGGCCTTCTTCAGGGCCGTGAGGTCCGGCTGCAACGCCTGGTTGATCGGCGTGGGAACGGCCACAATGATGAAATCGGCCGTCTTAAGGTCGCTCGGCTCCGAGGTATAGCGGACGCGCGTCGCCTTGAGGTCCTGTGCGGAAACTTCGCCGGTGCGGTCGATGCCCTTCCGCAGTTCCTCGACTTTGGTCTTGTTGATGTCGAACCCGATCACCTGAGCGTACTTGCCGAACGCCACCGCGATGGGTAACCCGACGTATCCCAACCCGACCACCGCGATCTGCCGTTGCGCCTGCTTTTTGGCCATTAGAGTCTCCTCGTCAGAAAATGCGCGCCTACCTGCTCATACCGTCGAAAAAAAGAATGGCAGAAAGCACCGGATTCGTCAACGAAATCGCAAGAGGACGAGCCACGCCTTAGGTGGCCAGGGAAGGTTCTTCAGCCTGCGAGGCTTGGCTCCTGTTCGTGGAGAGCACTACCTGCGCTCCGCTGATGGCTTCGATGAGCGCCTGCCGTTCGGCATCCAGGTTCGGCTGGTGCGGCACAGCATCGATGAAACGCTCGGCTGCCGCCGTCAAGGCTTCCAAGGCCTGCCCTTCCGTGATCGGCTCGTCGGTGTCGAGGCGGAACGGACGCCGGCCGGGCCGGCGGCGTCGCGGCTGGGGAGCGATGGGGTTATCTTTTTCCAGTTCCGGTCGTTGGGATCGTGCCATGAGTCCTCCGAATAGAATGAACACGAATGAGGCTTCCCACTCTACCCGACTTCGTCGTCCTGTTCCACCCATTCCCGCCACCTAGGGACAAGACACTCGGATGAACTCAGTGGTTCAACCATAGCGCGACGAGGCCGAATCGGGTCCCGCTCGTCACGCGTGACGACACCCCAGCGTCAACGAACCGAACAATTTCAGTCCCGCCGCGACAATTTGCCGTCCTGCGTCCGGCCTACACAACAATCTCGTCCTTTCCTACAAGTTTTTCCTTTGTGCATCAGTGAGTTAACAGGGGAACCTCAGACGGGGAAAGGAACGATTTCTGCATCACTCTTCGGTGCGATCTTCTCGAACGTCAATGAGTCACAACAGACAGCGTCGCCACATACAGAAAGGAGTACACCGATGAGCAAGCAAACGCCGCACGTCACCACCAACCTCGAATGTCCGATTCATCAGGACGACAGGAAGGTTGAATTTGCCGTCAACGTCTTCCGGGATGCCGACCATCATGGTCTGGAAGTGGAGGCCTGCTCCCAATTCCAAGGGAAGGACGGCCAGGTCACGTGTGACCAACACTGTAAACACACCGTGACGGCCCACCATATTCATGAGGAAGAGGCCAAGCGGCATCGGGAAGAATTGGCCACGATCGGCCAGAACGTCATCGGCTGATCACGCTCGTTGCCGGTGATGGGCGGCAAGGCGGCCCATCGACCGGATCGTCCGATGGCACACCAGTAACCCCGCTCGAGAGAGCGCAGGACAGAACGAAGGGAACGCATCATGACTCGTACCGCTATGAAATTCGCCAGCCTCGCCACCGTGCTGACCTTCATCGGAATGCTCGCTGCGCCGGTGCTCACCTCTGCCGCCGGCCATGTGCCGATGGATATCAAGGTCCGTGTCAGCGAGAAGGGCTTCGCCGATGAACAGGGTCGCCCCTACGGCCCGAATCGTCCGCTCAAAGTTCCGCAGGGAGCGGCCGTCACCATCACCTTCGTATTCAGCGAGAACGTGACCAGCTTGGCTGTGGGCGATACCCACCAGATCGCGATCCGCTCCGATGCGGGGCAGGTCGGCGAAACGGAGAAGCTCTGGGTGATGAACAAACAATCGAGCATCTCCTTCCGCGCGGGTGACAAGGGCCAACTCCAGTACCGCGCCTATTGCATTCTGGATTGCATCGGGATGGAACACCTCACCAACCTGATCATTCAAGTCGTCACGGCCTGATCCTCGCCGGCCGACGACACTCACCACCCTGCCCCGCGGCCTTGATCGCCCTGACCGGGCCGCGGGGAGCCGCATCTCTCGGGCACGTCGCTCGTATCTCGTGAAGCAAATCTCCCAAGCCGTAAAACAGGAGACGTGAGACGACGACCAGCCGAGACGCATCCTGGTGATCGGGCGATACCCGAAGAGTCACTGTTCCTGCGCCGCACATCCGACCTCTCACATCTCCCGTCTTCCGTCTCCCGTCCCCTTCGGCTATCAGCCATCGGTTCTTTTTCTTACGTCTTCCGTCTTCCGTCCCCTGCCAACGGACCGTCGTTCCCCTGACACTTCAGTCAAGCACATGACGAATTCTTTGAAGCGCGCTGCGTCGCGACGACGACAAAGTCGGCTCCAGCCGTTACGACGAAGGAATCAAGGCCAAATGGCTCTGGATAACGATTTGCCGGATCTGTTCGACAGGCCGAGGCGCCGTGGGTGTCGTCATGCTTGCGGATACTCCTGTAGTGGTGATGAGTACAGACCGTCAGGGCACGTCTGTTGCCTTATCATCAAGCGACTGGTACATGATTCCGACGGTTCGGCCTCCCCACAGCATGCGATCGTATCCGTGACCGCACCTCAGTCACACAGGAGGTAGCACCATGGTCAGCGTCCTCATCGTCGAAGACAATCACACGCTCCGCGAGCGCGTACGGCAGGAAATCGAAGAACAGCAGGGACTGTCGGTCGTGGGCGAGGCCGAGGACGGGCTCACCGCCTTGCATCTGGCCATGGAACTCCGACCGGACGTCGTCGTGATGGATATCGGCCTCGCACGGCTTGACGGTGTGGAAGCGACTCGTCGCATCAAGGCCGTGGCGCCGGATATTACGGTGGTGGGGCTGTCACTCTACGACGACGAACTGACCAAGCGCACGATGCTCAATGCCGGCGCTTCCGCGTTCGTGTGCAAGACCTGCATGAGAGAGCAGCTGGTCAGCGCGATCATGGGATGCGAAGCGACAAAGGCGAGACAGCCATGAGCCAGGACGGATCTCGAGAGCCGCGACAGCCGGAGCGCTCATCGCACATGGCTGGCGGCGCCTCGCCGGAGCGGCGTGAGAGGAAAGCGTCAGATGGGGACGGCAGACGGGAGGCGTAACCTGTCAGACGGAAAATCAGAGGGGACAGGGCAGCGGTCAACCGTCAACGGATAAGACCCCTCATCCAATCCGTTTCCCCAGCGGAGCGAAGGTCCGGTCAGCGTCACGTCCCCCGCACATCAGTCCGAAGCGTTACGAGAGACGAGATCTTCGCCGTCTCAACAGCAAGCGCAGTCCCGACCTTGATCACCAGCCGACACCAACCCAGGAACCGAAGCAGGGATAAGCAGAACCAGGCTCCATGAGGTAGCCCGTCTCGACAGGTCTCCCTTGCGGCTCCTCGACGGTCATCCCGCCTGCGGCAGGCATCAACCCTCATTACCTCCGCCCTCCCGTCAGCGCCTGGTGAATGACGCTGACGGGATCGTCGCCGGCGGTGATCGCTGTGCTACGGGATCTGCCGGAGATCTTCCCCCACGAACGACAGTTTTGCGAATGTCGGTCGCTCTGCCATGGCGGCTTGAAGCGCCTGCAACATCGTGACTGCCGTTGTGTGGTCCGACCCGATCAGCATCTGATACTTTTCCTGCACCAGCGCAAAGAATTCCGGCTGAGCTTCCTCCGGCACGCCCAGCAAGTCGGCAAGCGAGGCCAGGTGTTCGCCGCCGCCCTGCGCCATCTCTTCGGCCAGGCTGTCGAACGCTCGGCTGGTCAGGTTCACGTGTTTGTTCTTCATGATAAGGCCGTCATTGGTGCAGCCCGACGTGCCGGAGGAGATTCCGAACGTCTGGCTCCCAAACGTGCCGTTCGTCGTGGCCATCATGACTTGCGGTGCGATTTGCTTTTGGCCTGCGTAGTCCGACCAGGCCAGTTTACCGAGCCCACAGCCAGGACCATTGTCGCTGTTGCCCGCAGCGTAGAGAATCGGTACCTGAAAAATAAGCCATGCACAGGTCGTCACGATGTAACCGATTCGGCGGGTCATAGGTCCTCCCTGGTGGTGAAGCTGCGTTGTTATGGTGGCATGTTGAGACTAGCGCAATCGGAGGGTGAGTCAAGAAAAACACGCAGGCACGTTTGACGTTTCAGAGGGACGAGGTAGGCGCCGGATGGAGGGCCGCCGGCGAGCGGCAGACCGCGTGGGAAGCAGAGCAATTGGCGTAACATGTACGGCCGGAAGGGACGTGAAAGGGAACAGGAGATGACGCTGACGGCTGTCGGCCTGTTGGGAGACGCCGCAGGAGAAACGTGAGAGGAGCAACGCCGGAACAGCGAACCTTGGGTTATTGCCCCGTCACCATGAGTCCGCCCTGTCCCGTCTGCAGCCTCACGTCTCCCGTTTCACGGTTTGCGAGAGCGGCGATACGCAGCCGCCTTCGCCGGTCAGCGCAGAAATCCGAACATCCAGAGCAGAATGATCAGAAACCCCGGAACGCCGAGTAACCAGAGGATGATGCCTTTGCCTGCTGCGTTCATGGGTCACCTCACAGTGGGCAGGTTGAATCTGCTGTGAGTAGATCACGGGGCCTCGACCCGGTGACCTGGGAAAACGCCTAGCGGCCGTCGTTACAGGACCGACTCGCAGGAGTGGAGGAAGGCCTTGAAGGCAACCGGGTGGCCGGACTGCTCTTCCATGAGCTGAGTCCGAAGGTCCCTCATGGCTCGCACCAGGGTGCCCATTCGCGCTTCCTCGAGGGCCACGAGCAGCAGTTTGTTTTTCTGGTACTCCGTGTGCGTCACCGAGACGGCGCCCGTCTCCCCGCTCCCTCCGACACCGTGGATCACCGTATAGCCCGTGATGTTCAAGGTGTCAAACAGCGCGAGGACCTCGTCTTCGTACTGTTCCCGGCATACGATCGTCAGCATCTGCATGGATGCCCTCCTCCGTTGCCTGTACCGGCGGTGACCGGCGGTTGCGCCGCGCCGCCACGCTTCCGGCAAGGGCGCGACCGCTAGGGGGTGATACTAGTCGGATGGTCGGAGGAGCGCAAGCGCGGCTCGGGGAAGAGCCGGCTCCGTGTGGAGGAACGTCCTACCGCCCTTCTCTCCGACTCAACGGAACGCGGGCGTCACTTCAACCAGGGCGTGTCGAACGTGGGCGGTTTGATCCGTTCGGGCGAACCGGGACGAGGCTGCGGTTCCGGCGGCAACTGCAACGCCGGAGGTTGGGCGTCGCGATTCATCCGGACCACGAGGCCGCCCATCACGTCCCACTGCTCAAAATTGCGGCGCGACGCGCGCGGATGCGCATTGTGACAATCCACGCACGAGCGGACGAGGGCCAAATCCGCCGACACGGCCTTGAACTGGTTCCCGTCCACAAAGGTCACAACCCCGCGCGATCGGTCCTTTTCCAATTGCAGCAAGGCCTCCACCTCCGCATCGGTGCGCGGGCGATTTGACGGATTCACGGGCGTCAGGCTGATCAGCCCGATCTCCACGCTCTTGACCTGCCCGGCCGCCTCCTTGACGAACTGGGCCGGCAGCGGCAGGGCATGCGCGTTCCCCGCCCAATCTTCCCGTGTCGACAGGCCGCTCTCCTTCGTATGCTCGACCACGTGCAGCACGTAGGCCGTGCGAAAGGCCTTGACGACGTCCAGGATGTAGCGCGCAGTCAGCTCGTATGAGGGTTCGGCAAAGGTGAGGCCCGACCCCAGAAACGTCAGGCAGCAGATCAATCCCAGAGCCGTGACTCCGCGTTCTCGCATAGGGGGCCTCGCAACAAAATTCGGACGGACCAGGAGGCTCCGGAGCCTATCTCACCGACGAACCGGTCGTCAATCGGCCGCGAGCGGCTTCGAGCGGCAGGGGCGATTGCAATGGGACCGCGAGTAGCGTAGAGGTGAAACACGGGAGGTCGGATCATGACCAAGTGGATCGTGGCATTCATGTGCCTCTGGTTAGTCACCACCCCGCTCCATGCACAGAGTCTCTGTGCCGACTGTCTCCACGCAGCCGATCAGGAAATGAGACAGTGCCTCAACAATGCCATCGGCCCCAACGAGCGGGTCGCCTGTTTGGATACACAACAGGCGCAGATGAGCGCCTGCAGCAACAACGAATGTAAGGTGGAACGGGAGGAACGGGCGGCGATCACGGAGCAACAGTCGGTTCCGACTCGCCCTGGCCTCGGGCTCTATACTCCGACCGAAGCAGAATGGTTGGCCGTTGTCATGAGGGCTGGGCTGAGGCGAGAACCGACACCCGACCTGCCCTACTCGCTCGACATCGTGCTCGCCGGTCCCGACACCCTCCAGATCGTCGTACAGTACCGAGCGCCTCTGACCCGCGACAGTTTGGGCAAGCCCATCGAATCCGCCAGGGAAGCCATCAGGGCCCAGGCGCGAAGCTACGGCTGGGATAAGTGGGTGAAAGTCAGGGAAACGGTCGAATTGTTGCCGGGAAAGTGAGCGGACGGAAGACCTCAGACGTGAGACGGGAAACGTCAGCGGCTAGAGGCGAATGGAGCGACGCAGGGACCGTGGATTATCGGGTATCGCCCGATCACCAGGATTCGTCTCGGCCCGGCCGCGTTTCCCGTCTGACGTTCCGTCACGAGAGACGCTTCGGGAGAGACGAGATGCCGCAGCCGGTCCGTGCCATCAGCTATTCGCTATATGCTCCTGCGCTACACCCGTATCGCCCCCCTCGTATCCGATCGGATAAATCTCGTATGAAAAACGATACGTTCGAGCCCGCCGCGTTCGGCCGTCCCGTCGGAGTTTCGCACCACAGCCTGGTCCGGGATCGCTGTATTCTTCAGTGATTGCGCGCCTTCCACTGACTCCGCCGGAGTCGGTTTAGTCATTGCATGGTTTGTCCTGTCCAGAGCCCTCGTCTCCTGCCCTGTCCCCATCCTGAGAGGTGATCGCCATGCTCGACGCCACGATCAAGACCCCCGTTTCAACGAAACAGAAGGACTTCAGGCACCCTCCCGCCACCGTCGGCGAACGCAAGGCGCTGCTCGTCATTCATGGCATCGGACAGCAACAGCCGCTCGAACCACTCGATCGATTCGTCAACGGCTTGCGCAGTACGCTGGCCGAATCACAGCATCGCATCAGCGTAGAACATGTGACACTCGGGCGAGACGGCCTCTTCGACCATTGCATCCGTTTGACCGCTCACCACGAACACAGGGACCAGCCCTCTCTCCATCTGGATATCTATGAATTCTATTGGGCCGGCCTCTGCCAGGGACGCATCTCGTTCCGGCAGGTGGCCAAATGGTTGCTCATCACCGGCTTCACGCCCCTCAAACGCCTGGCCTTCAACTTGCCGCTGGTCGCAGAGCGTGTACGGAGGGATGGGCGAAAGGGAGGCCTTTACGGAGGCTTAAGTTTTGAATTTGTGAAGGAAATGTTGAGGATGGCGCTGGTCCTGGTGATCAGCTTTCTGGTGGGCGGTACGGCGCTCTTTGCCGTGCTGGAGGCACCGGCTGTCATCAAGGGCATACTGGGCGAACTGGATGTGACGAACCTCGGCTGGAAACAGCAGCTCCATGTGGTCGGATTCCTCTGTCTGCTGGCCGCCACCGGGGCAGTCCTCCTTTCACTGTTCGATCAAGTCGGCGAATGGAGACGGGTGAGAAAATTGCGGGCGGAGCTTGCACAAGAACAGGCGACGGCCTCCCCCATGGCGCAATCGCCGGCCAACGCCGCTCCGCCTCCGAGGACGATCGTGAACGCCATCGGCGGACGAATCAGGGGCGGCGTGGAGGCCTGCGCGAAACAGTTCAATCAAGCGATGAAGATGTATGCCGAGTCCTGCGTCGAGGTTCGATCCCGAAGCTGCTTCCTGGTCCTGTCGATCATGTTCTTTAGCGGGCAGGCCGTCATTCTGTGGGTTTGGTCGAGTCAGGAGACGATCGCGCGGATCATGGATCGCATTGTCGGGCCCTACACCACTGAGCTGTTCGTCGGCCTCGGCATCATTCTCGCCGCCATCTGGCTCAAGAGAATCTTAGTGGACTATATCGGGGACATTGCGATCTACACGTCGGGTGATGAGGATTCCATCTGGTTCAACGACCGGCTGAAGATCCTCCGCGAGGCGACGGCCAAGATGCGGTACCTCTTGCAGCACGACTGCTACGATTCGGTCGGCATTGCGGGCCACTCGTTAGGGTCCGTCATCGCCTACGACACGATCAATTGGCTTCGGACGGAAGCGCAGGTCACGGAGCGGCTGACGGAGGACGGAGAAGGGATGCTCACGGCGGACGATCTTGCCAAGCTGCACCTGCTTATCACGTTCGGCTCTCCCCTCAACAAGGTCCTCTATTTTTTCCGCACGAAGGTCAAAGGCTACGAGACCATCAGGGCGCATATTCTGAACGAGCTCTATGGCTATCGGAGGATCACGGGCCCGCTCCAGAGCGACCCGGAAGTGGTCGATGCACGCCTTGAGCTTCCGGATAACGTGCATTGGGTGAATGTCTACTCCCCCTGTGACCCGGTCAGCGGCCGTCTCGTGCATTTCCGAGACGTGCATGAACATGGCCGCTGGTATTTTTTCTGGGGGCAGTGCCACGTGAAGTATTGGCATGACCCGGTCTTCTATCAAGAAGTCTTGGCGGCGCTTCACCGGCATGGCGCTTGGGGCAAGAAACAGCCCAGTGTGAACCAGCCAGACGGCCAAGCCTCGGCGCTCCTGACAGCCGCCGGCCACTGAAGAGAACAGCCGCGGGCGTGACGAGAAGAGCCGATGGCTGATAGCCAGATGGGACGGAAGACGTGAGACGTGCGACGGAAGACGTCAGCGGCTAGAGGCGAATGGAGCGACGCAGGGACCGTGGATTATCGGGTATCGCCCGATCACCAGGATGCGTCTCGGCTCGGCCGCGTCTCACGTCTTATCTCTCGCGCTCCTCAGTCATTTTCCTCACCAGTGCCGACAGTTCGTTGCGCTTCCGCGACTCGGCCGCCAGGTCGCTTTCCAGCCGCTCGATCATGTCGAGGCAGGTCTTCACGGTGTCGATGAGCTGCTCCGGCATCAATGATGAAATGATTCCTGGCACAGTTTCTTTGTTCAATCAGAAGCAGCGGTTTCCGTCGTGGAGAATGGGCGGACCGCGACGCCGAATTCTCTCCGGAGGAGCTATCCAACAGACGCAAACTCTGGTATACGGTTGCACCGTGGAACATTCCCGAGAAAGGAGGTGGGGTGACCATGGCAACGAAGAAAGCAGCCGCGAAGAAGCCGGCGAAGAAGACCGCTGCGAAGAAAAAGAAGTAAGCGAATAGGGGGAGGGGGTGTGCAGGCCACCCGCTCCCTCCCCATTCGTTCCCCGTCACGCGTTTCTCCCAGTGCGAACGTGCCTCGGTCCTTTCGTTCACCCCACATCATCGGGAGCCTTTCGGCACCGAGTCCGTTCCTGGCGACCCGGCCAAGGTCTAGGACACCGGTCCGTTCGTTTTCGGCATAAGGGGTATAGGGTCAATAGTCGACGATGGAGGCCTGAAGCGCGTTGGGCATGGAGACCGGAGAACGGGGCGAGGGAATCAGGGAATCTGGGAATCTGGGCAAAAAAACGGGGAGGTGACGGCCACATCACCTCCCCGATCTCCCCTAGGCCAGGCAGAGAGCCTTGGCTAGAAGAAAGCAGCGGACGGATCTTACCACGATCGTTTTCAGAAAACAGAAAAGATATCTCCTACATATTCAATGACTTGGAATATCCATCCCACTGTCGGCGTTTTCACCGACAGTGAATTCCCTGCCCCATCCACCCACTACCCAGCCCCACCGCCACGACGTGTCAGGGCATGAGCGGACTGGCACCATTTCCATTTCCCATTTCCTACCACGAAATGAGTCCTGGCACCGTTCGTTGTTCCCGCCGCCAGGCTCCCTGAGAAACTCGCCTCATCGCACGAGCTTCTTTTTGATCGCCGTCAGGTTCTCGGGGGTCGATCGCACCCGTAGCGTGAGCCCCTGGGCATCATAGGCTTCGGACAAGATCCGCATCCGGGCGCGGATCTCCGCCACGACCCCCTGAGCCGTAAACGGAATCCGCAACTCCTCATCGAGCATATCGCTTTCAAAGTACCCCATGATGCGCTCACGGAGCGCCTGCAGATCGTCCTTGTTTCTCGTGGACAGCACAATGGCGTCGGGATATTCCGCCTTCAGGGCCGCCAGCTCGTCCGGCCCGAGACGGTCCCGCTTATTCAACACCAACAGGCTGGGCACATCCGTGGCGCCGACTTCGGCTAGCACCTTCCGCGTGACGTCGAGTTGGGACCGAAAGGACGGATCTGAGGCATCCACGACGAACAGCAAGAGCGAGGCAGCGGCCGCCTCATCGAGGGTCGACTTGAACGAGGCCACCAGGTCATGCGGGAGCTTTTTGATGAATCCCACCGTGTCGGACATGAGCACTTTGGGGCGCGTCTCGGGATACAAGGGCCGGATCGTGGTATCGAGCGTGGCGAACAGCTTGTCGGCCACGAGCACCTCGCTGCCCGTCATCGCCCGCATGAGCGAGGATTTCCCGGCATTGGTATACCCCACGAGCGCGACCGTCAATTCATGTTCCCGCCTCGCGCGGCGCGTCTGATGCTCGTCCCCGATCGCGGCCAATTCCGTCCGGAGTTCTTTCAAGCGATCGCGAATCCTGCGCTTATCCAGCTCCAGACTCGTCTCCCCGGCCCCTTTGCCCCCGACTCCCCCGCCCTGCCGCTCACTGCCGCCCCCCGTTTCCCGTAACCGTGGCGCGAGATAATTGAGGCGCGCGATCTCCACCTGCAGCCGGGCCGCTCTGGTTCGCGCGTGCCGGCTGAAAATCTCAATGATGACCCCGGTCCGATCGAGCACCGGCACGCCGGCGGCCCGTTCAAGGTTCTTCAATTGGGACGGCGAGAGGTCACAGTCCACGATCACGATCTGCGCCTGTTCGCGAGGGCCGGTGGGGACCTCGATGCTGTCATCCGATTCGTCGTCGTTTAGATCTTCCTCGACGTCCGAGTCCGCCGCCTCGTCCTTCGAGGCCGCTTGGTGCTTCGGCCGTCCAAAGGCCGCCTCGACTTTCCCCGGCCCCCCGGTCCATTGCGCCAATTCGGCCAGTTTGCCCTGGCCCAGGATCGACGCATATCGATCGGAGCCGCGCTTTTGCGTCACACGGCCCACGACGTGGTACCCGAGGGTCTTCACCAGACGGGTGAGCTCTTGCAGCGAACTGTCCACCTCCTCCGCCGTCACGCGGGGGGTGCGGATCGCCACAAGCACGGCATTCGGTTGTGAGGGCTTCGACATCGCAGGCCTTTCCTTGAGCAGAGCTTTGTGAGGGTGCCATTGTAACAGGGAATGTTGGTTGAAGGCCTACTCCGGTCGCAGGGATTTGTCTAAGACTCCCGGACATCATCACCGGGGTAACCTGGATAGATGCTTCAGAGGGAGAACAGGTCAGGCAGAGGCCGTTGCGGGCGTTAATGTCTTCGTGGGACGGAGGCGTCGCCGATCGGGTAACAAAATGGTCCCAAGAATCCGGCTAATCCTTGGAGAGTTTTCTCAACAGTGCCGACATCTCTTCCAGCTTCCGCGCCCCGGCTGTTAGGTCGGTTTCCAGCCGCTCGATCATGTCGAGGCAGGTCTTCAGGGCGCCGATGAGCTGTTCCCGCGTCATCGTCGGCAACTTCTGTTCAAGCTCGTGGCGGTTCATGGGGGTGGGTCCTTAGAGGCAACGTGTTGCTGGAAATGATTCCTGGCACCAATTGCTGGCGGGTCGACATCTCTTTGAGCGTGAGCGCGCGGATGTAGTTCGTGACAGGCGTAGAGTCACCCCGGGGCACATGAGCAGGTTTGACCGGCGCATGAATACAGCCCGAGATCAGCCCGCTGAGGCTCCACAGACCGACTCCAAGAGCCAGGCTGCGTGTCATACGCTCAACCGTTCAACCGAAATGGTGAGGATTCATCGACTCACTCTTCAAGAGCGATCGAGGAACGCCTACCGCATCTAGTTGAGCGCGTTGACCGGAGACGGGAACACTTGCGAGATCGCAATCTGTGCGGGCTGTGGGGCCGCGTGTACGCCTTCGTCCCGGACCAAATCGATCCCGGCAGGTGAGTGCTCACAGAGAAACGATTCCGGACAGGAGTTCTCAACGTTTGCGTCGAGCGGGTCCATGCGTCAGCGCAGTTTCGAGACGGCAAGTTTGGCAAAGGCAATGAGCACGTCCTTGCGCTCGCCGGTCACCGCCAGAGCCACATCGCCCCGCCGAACCGCCTGGAGGCTGAAACCGGAGGCCATGAACCGCTTGGCGACATGGGCCTCGTCCCATAAGCCGGGGACCGCCTCGCCTCGTTCCGTCGGTGTCTGGACCTTCCACATCGCTTCGATTCCAGCCGGCGCCTGGAGCGAGAACCCGTAGCTCTCGACCGTGCCGTCGGCCAGCTCAATGAGATAGGTGCAAGCGGCCGAGCCACCCACCGGCGGCGACAGCAACTTGCCCTTGGACAATCCCGCGACCTCGTTCCCCGTCACGACCTCACAGGGTTTGAACGACATCGGATCCCGCGCATCGGCGTGCAGTCGAGGGAGAAGGATGAACGAGCCGACGAGGGGGAGCACGAAAGCGCGAGGAAGGAGGGGCATGGCTGGACTCCGAACGCTAGGACATGGTTTTGAGAATCACCCAAAAGGTGCCGGGAATCATTGGCGCGCTTGCCCTAGACCGTTACTGGTAAACCGTTCCTGGCACCATTTCCTACATGGGCTATCGGCTATACGCTCCTGTTTCCCCTCTGCCCTCTTGCTCTCCCGTCTTACGTCTTCGGACTCACTTTTTCCGGTAGACGTTGAGGCCGACTTTTTCTTCCCGGCCGGGAATCGTCACGTTGCCTTCCGTCGAGGCGATGATGATCGTCTTCCCCGACGACGAGGGACCGAACTCCTTCGAGAGATCCACCTTGATCGTGAGCAGCGTGCCGTCCACGGTCATTTCGACGTTTTTCATGGCAAGTCCGTTCGTGTGCGCGTAAGAACGTCGACGATCTTAGCCGGCGGGCTTGGTATCGGACAACGTTCTCACCAGCGCCGACATCTCTTCCAGCTTCCGCGCCCCGGCCGTCAGGTCGGTTTCCAGCCGTTCGATCATGTCGAGGCAGGTCTTCACCGTGTCGATGAGCTGTGCCTGCGTCATCGCCGGCAACTTCTGTTCAAGGTCGTGTCGGTTCATGGGGGTGGTTGCTCCTGTGGGCCGGCGCTCACTTGATGTCTAGGCTGCCGGATAGTTGGACGATCATAGGGCTGTTTCTACATCAAGCCGTTGGCGGACATCAGCGCGGCTATTTTGTCATCACGAAGGAAACGAACGCCGTCGTTTTGGCCAGGCCTTACAATCACACATGCGTCTGCTCGGCTTGCTTCAAGCGGCGGCTCACCGTCGCGGTATGGACCCCCAGGTGGTCCGCAATCTCGGCCAATCGGTAGCCGTACTGCCGATATGCCTGGTGGATCACCCTCGCCGAATCTCGGCCCCCCTGGAACAACGCGCGCAACGACGGCCGCTGTGCCTGGGTCTGCCGGCGGGGAATCTCGCGGATCACCCGATTCGGTTGGTGCTGCGCCACAAACTGCGCTGAGCCCAGATAGATCTGCCCCGTGAGCTGCTCCCACGGCCGCGGCCCACCGCGCCCCTCCGCCACAAAGCTGCGATACCGCTCCTGCGCCGGGCCCACGCGTGGGCCGAATTGGCGGAGCATCCAGTCTGTCGTCAGCCAAGCGGGAGCCTGCGTCTCCCCCACCGTGGCCCGATAACTGCTCCAGGCCCATTGCCGGGGATGGGAGACCAGCTTCGCGCGCACGGGATTCAAGACCACGTACCGACAGAGTTCGAGCAGATACGCGTCCTTTTCCACCAGAATCGCGGTGAACCGTCCCTGGAAGAGATGCCCCACGCGCGCATGCCGACGGTTGTACGCCTGAGTATAGCGGCCATTCAACTGCCGCATGCCGAGCGACAGCGTGGGCTGTGGCGTCTCGATCAGGAGATGATAGTGATTATCCATCAGGCAATAGGCATGGCAGAGCCAGCCATAGCGATCGACGACGTGGGCGAGCAAGGCGAGAAACTGCGACCGATCGCGGTCGTCCGCCACGATGTCCTGCCGGGCATTGCCCCGACTCGTGACATGGTAGACGGCCCCGGGGAATTCAAGACGAAGTGGACGCGCCATGGGCCGGGAGTCTACCCCTCAGAATGTTGGATTGCAAGACCTGACCCCATCTTTGCACATCTTTGCAGGTAAGCTCTGTACACTTGGGGCTTGACCGTCGCGAGGAAGTGGCGTACAGCTGCTCCCCACCCAGGAGGGACCTATGCCAGCCAAAAAGAAAGTGCCGCAGAAGCGGGGACGCCGTCCACCGGCCGGTCGGGTGAAGAGAAAAGCCGGCGGCCGGCGTGGAGCACCGGCGTTACGTCGCCAGCTGGATGACCTGCGCGAGCAGATCGACCTCGTGCTGCCGGAAGTGACGGCTCGGCTTGCCGCGATCGAGCATCTCCTGCGTGAAAAACAGCTCGTCAGCAGAGCCGATCTGGTCTCCGCGCGTGCATTCGTGCGCCTGCAGGAAGCCTAGACGGCGCTGCGTGGGGAACTGATCGCACGTCCTGCTGAGAGACCGAAGTCTCACACGTCGGGTCGTGACACAGGCCCTTCAGAGGGAGGGGCAGAGCTCGCAACGTCTATGCTTGTCCCCTCCGGTGCTATCGGAGACAGCCACGGAATACTCGGGCCGCAGCGGACGTGCCATGGACGGGACTCTAGCCGTTCACATTGTGTGATTGCAAGACCTGACCCCATCTTTAGGCAGTGGCGGTTCATGGGGGTGGGTCCTTAGAGGCAACGTGTTGCTGGAAATGATTCCTGGCACCAATTGCTGGCGGATGACATGGCACAATGTCAGTTCGCAACCGGTCGAATCTCATGTCGATCTGGAAGCCTTTATCGCCGCAAATCACCAACGAAGCCCAAAATTCTGCTCTACATCTTTCTGTTCCCCGTTTTTAAGGTGTGTGAGTGAAAAAATAGCTTGTCCCCAATTCTGGCCTTTAGTGTTCTTTCCAGCCGCCTCCGGGATAACAAGTGTGATGTAATTGGATTTCCCCGGTGGCAGGTGAAGGGGGATGGCCCTAGGTTCAAAAAAATCACTTGGGAAGTCATTGGACTTTGGATCAGTTCCGAACCCAGATTCTTCTCGAGTTAGCTTATACGGATTTTTCAGACTAATTCCTCTGATTCCTGCTCCTTTGGTGTTGGTATCGGCATAGGTGTGGGCTACGTTCAAATTTTCGATATAGATGCCGTGGGGACTGCAGTTCATGGCCAGGAAGACAATGACATGGTGTTGCCACAGGAATTGGCTGTCTACCACGCAAACTTGGAAAGGGCCATGTTGTGACAGATGGGACAGGGCATATGTTCCTAGGTCGATTCCGGCTTTTCCAAGTACACTCAAAATCGCTCCAGCCACAGGAGCCTCAAAACCAAACAGGCTCTCTGGGAACTGGACTCTAGACAGGTCATCGCCAATTGGCTGATTGGTCGAGCGGCGTTGATTGGGCTCTTCTTTCATACAAAGCCTCCTAGAGGTTAGGGATCGAGCGAGGCCCTTTTGATGCTTGTTCTAAAAAATCGTTAGGTTCTGTCGCAGACCGCTCGGTTTGTTACAAGCAAGGAAAAATGGTGCCAGGAATCATTTGTGCTTTTTCAATCGATCGGAAAGGTGCTGCAAACTACTCTTGAACTAACCTCCGCTCCGCCATCCACGCATGCGCGCGGCTTGCATAACGTCGCTCATCCTCGCGAGTGGCAGACTGGGATGCGGCGTGAAGTACGGTGCCCATTTGTCTCCAGGTCAGTACTCCCAGCGATTTTAGGTTTTTCAAACCATCTGTGCGGTGTGTCGCCAGCAAACCTCTTACCCTATCGAGATCCTGATACTCCTCAAGTTTGTGAATGCCCATCTTAGATCTATCGGCCGATTCGATGGGGAGGCTGAAGAAGAATTCCCGCACCCCCGCATAGTGCGTTCCAACGTCAAGATTTCTGAGAATCTGGTCTCGATCTGGTCGAACTTTTGTTCCAATTGAAATGTCACTCCGATACTTTGCCTCGATAAACCAGACTCATGAAGGTGATTCAATTATGACATCGATCTCCGAATCTCCCTCATCCCCGCCTTCGAGCAGGCCAAGCGGCGGGGTGATACTTTCCCACAATCGGACGACCGTCCGACCAAGAGTGCCGTTTAATGTCGATGCAGGGAAGGCCTCTTTCCATAGAACAGGCAGCCAATGCTCAGGATTGACCTGTCTCAACGACCGAAACACGTTCCATGTGATTGCATCTTCGCTGTTAAGGCTCTTGAGATGTTTCAGCTTGCTTGCCCGCATGTCTGCAAAGACCGGATCATACCGATCAATGATAAGATTCGATCTGAAATCGTCGGCGACCCAAACACCGCCAGGAGAGTATTTACCGGTGGTTTCTTTCATGAACAAGACCCTCAGATTCAAGATACGCCCAAACAGAATGATTCCTAGAATAGCTACTACTACGCCACCCCAGGCGCATCCGGAGCGCTGCTGAGAAAATAGGTTTTGGTAGCGGCGTCAAAGCAGTAGTAGACCAGTCTTGTGGCCTGCAATGTGGCCACTAACGCCGTGTAATGGGATGGGGAAATGTTGCCCGTGGAATCGGTGGTTCCGTCGGTAAACAGAAAATCAATGCGGCATGTCTCAGTTGGTAGTGCGCAGAATAACTTGAACTCTCGGATTTGCTTAGTCGGCATCTGCCCTCCTCTAGCATTTTTGCATCACCGGCGTTGCCAAGTTTTGGCCAAGTATCGACCAGGATTGGCACTGTTGGCTGGCTCAGCCGGCGGGTTTGGTTTCGGATAACTTTCTCACCAGCGCCGACATCTCTTCCAGCTTCCGCGCCCCGGCCGTCAGGTCGGTTTCCAGCCGTTCGATCATGTCGAGGCAGGTCTTCACCGTGTCGATGAGCTGTGCCTGCGTCATCGTCGGCAACTTCTGTTCCAGGTCGTGGCGGTTCATGAGGGTGGGTCTCCTGAGACTCGCAGTGGACTGAGACTCGACTTCCTCAGCGAGCGCTTCCTCACTCATCATATTTCTTGGCATTGCCATATGACTTCTCGACTGGGTACTTGACTTCGTTTTTCTTGAGTTTTGACATGACCGCGGCATTCACGTCGATCCCAATGTCATGGCAGAGGTAGGACAACAGGATCGCAATGTCGGCGATTTCATCCGCGACCCGCTCTCGTGTCGGGCTGTCCAACAATCGGACGACCTCATCGTGCGATTTCCACTGAAAGAGTTCGAGCAACTCGCTCGCTTCTACCGTGAGGGCAGCAGCAAGCTCTTTGGGCTTGTGAAACTGCTCCCAGTTGCGCTTCGTTCGAAAATCAAGCAACGCCGCCAACACCTCTTGGCTTATCATCACCGGGCCTCTCTTTGTCTACCCAAGGTAGACATTGCGGTTGTGCCACTCCAAGAATTCCGTTGCTGGCCGATCAGAGCTGGTCGCTGGAACAACCATGAGCCTCCGCCCATGTAGAGCATAATAATCCTTCCCGTTCTCGAACTCTTCCCTGATTTTCCTGCTCACTTCCACTGCCAAATCTGGAGCGACTGATATATAGCCGAGATCGAAGAGCTTGTGTAAGTCAGAACGCAGCAGCAACCCATTAGCGGTCCTATGAGGGCCGGATTGCGCGAAGGGTTGGATGTGTGCGGCCTCAAGAGCAGGAAGAGTTCGCTCGCCGGTGATAGCACAGCGCCGAGCATATGCGTCTGTGACGAGAACTCGGAACGCGCCTTGGCCCAGTCTCGCCCTCGTTAGAAATTCAGCGCTGTACCGTGCAGGTTCTTCCGCCTGAAGCGAGGCGCCTTCAAGGGCGGTTACATTGGGAGCACGCTCGAGCAATCTCGCCTGAACCTGGCTCCAAAGCGCAGCACCGGTAGGCTCCGCCGTATCATATGTCTTTCCGGTCATAATGCCCCGGCCCCAATCAGCAGGAATGGGGACCCACTCTGATCGTTCGAAGAAAAATGGGTTGGTCAGCACAGTGCAGCCGATGACAGGGTCATGCTGCGGTGGCTTGTCTCTCCTGTAACCCTCTATCAGAGTGCGTACCGATTCAACTGAAGGAGCGCCATTCTTTTCAGCAAACGCATCCCAGGCGAGAGAAAGAGGGATATTGGAATGGCTGACAAGAAATCCTCCCCCGACGACAAAATTGAGCGGACTATGGAGCTTGAAAAGGAAAGGAGCGCCAATTGGAATGGCCTTAAAGGTTCCCGGGCCGCTGGGTCGCCAGAAATTGACCTCATCGGGCTTTCGACTGGCAAGGAACTCAAACCACTTGTTGTCCGTGATGCCGACGAAATACTTCATCTGGATGTCAACTAACGGCACATCTCAACCCGAGGTACAATCCTCAGCGACCGCATAGACTGCCCCTGACGCGATCAATACTAATAACCGCAAATGGTGCCAGGAATCATTTCCCGCGGTTGGTTGTTCTTTTGCCGGACGAAATCTCACTAATCATTCATTTGGTACCGAAGTGATTCCTGGCACCATTTTGGGTTCAAACAAATCCTTTCCCGCGCCCTTGGTAGTGCGCCTTGTGACGAAACTCGAGATACCGTCCAATGACTGCAAAGCCACACGGGCCGCTCTTGGCCGCGCCTGGGCATGCCTTGTTGTAATCTGAACGATCGAACAAGCGCTTACGTTTATACAGCTGAACCGCAAGGACCATCTCCCGTAACGGAATCCTTTTGATATGCCGGACGTTCTTGCGGGTGCCGTCAAAGGCGTAGACTAAAGACTCCGCACCACCCTTGCCTTTGCTCCATGCTTGAAATCGGTAAGGTTTGCCGGACCGGAGTTTAGGGAAGCGTGCGATAAGCCGTGGAATGTCCTTTTTAATCCGAGTATGAACAAGCATCATGACCTCTACGTCTGAAACGGCCTAAAGAACTCCGGATCGAGATCATAGGTTGTTCGCGGCTTGAGGCCGAGCTCTAGTTTTTCGAACATCTCGATCAAGCGTTCCCCATCCACCAGTTCGATCGGGGGCACACCGTCCCGAATGGCTTCTCGCTTTGCGTCGGGCGAGAACGTGCCGGTGCTCAGGATCAGCCCCTTGTCGGCTCTGCCCATCATGGCGCCGCGGAAGTCTCTCACCGCTCCTGCGCCGACCGAACCCTCGTATCGTTTGCACTGAAAGTAGACCCGGAAGCTGACGAACGGATTGATCTGTAGCACGCCATGTCCGTCAAGCCCGCCATCCCCGGACCGGCCGGTCACGACAACCTCCTCGAAGTCTGATTCGCGCAGCAGGCGTTGACACAACCGTTCGAATCCTGCAGGTGGCAAAGATTTCATGGTGGAGAGCAATTGCTCGCGGTACGTCACGTCCGGCATGCCGGGCAGAGTCAGCTCTTCTACTTCTGCCCCCTTTCTGGCTGCATCTCTAATCGGTGCTCGCGGTGTGACTGCCTCGGGTCCGGCCGTCACGTCCTGCACATGCTTCACCAATTCCCTGATATCAAGATCTGAAAACCTCTCCGTGGATCGTCCCTTTTCCGTCAACGACCAGACCCCACGCCGAGAGGAATCGATATAGCCGGCCTTCGCCAGGTAAAACCGTGCCCAATGCACCTGATTTTCAAACCGGGACACGCCGTTTTCGAGCCGCTCCACGAGGACAGCATCAGGCAATGACAAATCCTTCGCGATGATCGGGCAGACTTCTGCCGGTCGCGCCGAGCCACCGAGTCGCTTCAATACATCCAGCAACGGATTGACGTAGTCGGAGAATTGAAGGGGGCGGGTCAATTCGTCCTTGCTCATTCTGTCAGCCTCTTTTCTCCGCGCGTCCTAGGTCGGTTGCTATCAGTCTGAACTGTTCGAGCGCAGCCTCCAGATCATCCACAATCTCCTGGGCAATCACGTCGGGGTCGGGAAGATTATCGGATGCTTCGAGGGATTCGTCCTTGAGCCAGAAGATGTCGAGGCTGGCTTTGTCGCGGGCGATGAGGTCGTCATAGGTATAGGCGCGCCAGCGGCCGTCGAGTTTCTTCTCGGACCAAGTCGCTCTGCGCTCGTGACGGTTCCCTCCGGACCGCTTGTCGGTCCGGTCGTTTAGGCCGTTGTAGCACTTCAGGAACTCGTCCAAGTCGTCACGCTTGAGCGGATTGGTCTTGAGGGTGAAGTGTTGGTTCGTGCGCAGGTCGTAGATCCAGAGTTTCTTCGTCCAAGGCGTTTCGCTGGCCGGCTTCTTGTCGAAGAAGAGGACGTTGGCCTTCACGCCCTGTGCGTAGAACAAGCCGGTCGGAAGACGCAGCAGCGTGTGCACATCGCAGTCATGCAAGAGCTTGCGGCGGACGGTCTCTCCCGCCCCGCCCTCGAAGAGCACATTGTCCGGCACGACGACGGCTGCACGGCCATTGACCGCCAGGATCGTCTTCACATGCTGGACGAAGTTGAGCTGCTTATTGGAAGTCGTCGCCCAAAAATCGTCCCGCTCGTAGGTCTCACGTTCCTTTGAGACTTCCCCCTCCTGCCCGACGACCGTGTAGCTACTCTTCTTACCGAACGGAGGATTAGTGAGCACGATATTGAACCGCTCGCCAGGGTCTGAGGCGAGCGAATCAGCGGCCTCAACCGGCTCGAAGTCCTGCGAGCCGATGCCGTGGAGCAAGAGATTCATGGCGCACAGGCGGACGACGCCTTGCACCAGCTCGTAGCCCTTTAACGTCTCCTGTTTTAGCTTTTTCTTTTCCGCCTTCGTGAGATTGGGATTGTGCTTCACGACGTAGTCGTGCGCTGCGAGCAGGAACCCGCCGGTTCCGCAGGCCGGATCGCAGATCGTGTCGCTGGGCTTCGGCGCGACGGCATCGACCATCGCTTGGATCAGCGGGCGCGGCGTGAAGTACTGACCGGCCCCGCCCTTCACGTCTTCGGCGTTCTTTTGGAGCAAGCCTTCGTAGGCGTCGCCCTTCACGTCGGCACTCATCGCCGACCAATCTTCCTTGTCGATCAGATCCACAATCAGGCGGCGCAACTTGGCAGGATCTTGGAACTTGTTTTGGGATTTATTGAAGATCAGTCCGAGGAGACCCTTCTCGTTGCCGAGCTTTTCCAAGCTATGGCGGTAGTGGTCGAACAGCTCGTCACCGTCTTTCTTGAGCAGGCTCGGCCAGCTGTATTTATCAGGAACCGGACTCGGCTGGTTGTACGGCGCCTTCGTGCGCTCGTCGGCCATCTTGAGGAACAGCAGATATGTCAACTGCTCGACGTAGTCACCATAGCTCATCCCATCGTCGCGGAGGACGTTGCAGTAGTTCCAGAGCTTTTGGACGATTCCAGAAGGACTCATTCTAATTGTTACGCCTCAACTTTCTTCTTAACCGACACGTCAAAGACTTCCTCAGTTACAGGAGAGGCTAACCGATCATTGTTTAGTAGTTTAAGGACAACCTCGGCATTTTCGTCGGTAACTACAATCCTGTCTCCTTCAAATGTAATAGGCCATTTTCTTTCAGTACACACAGTTTTGAGGCGTGCAAGGAAGTCAGCCTTCCTGTAATAACCGTTCTTATTTATCATCGCCATGCGCCGCAGAAGGGACAGTCGAGTTCCAACCTTTGCTCTTATTGTTTCGATCTCATTAACGACCCCAAGATCTATTAGGTCAGTTAGTACGGCGTCACGGCTTTTCTCCATACCTGCTCGAAAATTCATGGCCATTTCAAACTTCTTTTTATCGAGGATAAATACAAGACCATCGTATGCGAAGAAATCGATCTGCTTATCTAGGCGAAAAATATCAGCATCCTCATAGTCAAGCAGCATTCGATTTTGGAACATAACCCTTAGAATTGAGCCCTTCTGCTTTAATTTCCACCCCTCAGGAATTTTTCGGACAGCCAAAATTCTTTCATCACCAAAGTGCAGTTCTACCGCATATGCCCATGAGTCAAACAGATCCTGGGCATTCTCAATGTGAGCATTATCACTCCCGTTTGAAATCTGCCTGGCAATGCCGCCAAGGTCTGTATCACCTAACCTAACCGTCAATGTGACATCAGCATCATGATCTTCTGAAAGAAACTCATACTCATGGACTTGATTGGATGACTTAACAGCCCTGGCCACTATGCCTGCCAGCTTATGCTGCAGAGCTTTTTCAATTTTGACAGAAGCTACGCGGTAAGTAGCGACACCCCCTTGCAGTTGCCGCTTAATGATCCACAGCACGACGTGAGCCTTATTAAATTGTAGCCCCTGCAATTTCTTAAGCGCTTTTGTAAAAGTACCGCTCATTTAATGCTCCCCATTTGTGTGTTCGCTTGCGACCACATACAGAAACTGAGAGATGCGATCCATCTGGTAGCGGGCACCAGGCTTCAATTCCACCCTAGAGAGGAAAACTCCTGTCTTGGCCTTTCCTGACTCTTCAAATTCCACCTCATATAATCCCCATGCGCGAAATGCCAACACTGGATTGATAAAGATGCTTTGCGTTTTTAGGGTTAGAAGAAAGAGCAGAACCATAAACAAGAGGAGAGCTAGCACATCTTGAACCTTTCCAAAATCGACGCCAAAGAAGGAAATTAGATATGGAATGGAGTAATTAACGAGGTCATTGGAGCGCAAAGAAATGCGGTTCACCTTTACAAGGTATTGCCCTGTCACAAAGGACATGGTCTTAAAGAGCAAGATGACGCTGATCGCGGCTACAGCCAGTGAGACAAAAACAAATTTAGGGTGGTTAAACCATCTATGATCGATGCTGTAATCACGGATAGCAAAGAGCGCAGAAAGCGGTGCATACGCACTAAGAAAAATGACCAGCGAGAGCCAAAGGCGCGGTTTCATTGCACCAATGTTCCGGCGAACGCCCGCCCAAGTATCGACTGCCTGAGCCGGTCGGCACGTCTGAGGTTGGCTTCGACGGTGGCTTCGAGTTCTTCGATGACGGAGAGACGACGCTCAACTTCGGCGACGATCTCTTGCTGCTCTTTCACTGACGGAAGAGGGAATTCAATCTTCGCAAACCGGCCTGCACTGAGATGAGCAATGTTTGTAGTAATCGTACCTTCGCGTGTAAAACGACCCGTGCGCAGGTACGCCCGAAAAACAATCAAGGGATATTCAGGCGTCAACGGGGTATAGGCACGAAAGCGAATCAGCGTGTTAGTGAAACAGGAACCAGGGAGTCCCCCTCGATAGATTGCGGGGCGGCCCAACAATTCAGGACTCTGTCCTTCGTTCAGCAGGATATCGCCAGGCTCCAATTTGAATTTCTTGTAGTCATCAGCTGGAAAATTCATCTCCATCACATCCGACAGATCGATGCGAGCTTCAAAGACGTTTTGAACGCGCAAATAGGGTCGCATGTTTTTCCCTGAGTGGTACTTGGGTGCTCTTTGGCGGCCCAACTGTACATACCCAACATCTCCTACTCGCACCCACTGCCAGCCCTCTGGCAGTTCCCTAAGAGACGACGCATTCAAGAGCCCAACATCTTTGCGGCGCTCCATTGCTCTTGTATCCACAAGGATGCGTTCGAGCAGTTTGCTGGCTGGTTCGACGTTGGGATGTTGCTTGCGCCAGTCTTCGGTGAGCTTCCCTTCGACGGCGGCTTTGAGGACGGAGGCTTTGTAGCGTTTGAGGTTGGCCTTGGTGCGCTTGAGTGAGGCAACGGCCTCGTCGAGACGGGAGAATTGCTTTTCGATCTCCGCGACGATGCGCTGCTGTTCCTGGAAAGGCACAATCGGGAATGGGAATGGTGCCAACTGCTCAAAGTCTACGCGTGGACGGTCACCAGCATTTAAGTGAGAGGCGAACGACACAAATGCCGATGAATTAAGAAAGTATTGCAAGTAGCGGCTATCGAGTCCTTTCGTTTTCGGAAAAACGATGAATTCGGCAGAGCATAGGCCTTCAAATTCCGGGCGGTAAACTTTGTTCAAGTACGGTCGCAGACGTCCATAGAGAACATCACCGGGCTGGAAGTGAACAGCGGAACTCTTCATCGAGACTGCGGGCACCGTACCAAGTAACTTCATGGTATGGGCCTCGACATGCTCCATACCTATGAAAGGCAAGTCTGGCTTAGTCGCAGGCTTTATCCGTGGCCGCGTTGGCTTTACGGCATCGCCTAACGGAAGAACAGTCCAGCCTCTTGATGGACTCTGTTTTTCTATGGACCTCACGCTGCCAACGCTCCGTTCAATTCTTCAATGATCCTGTTCAGCTCACCGCCAAACACCTGATGCACCTTCCCTAACCCACCTTCCCGACTAAACGGCGCTAGCTCGAAATCATCCTTCTCGATGCTCAGATTCGCCGCCACGTGATCGCGGATCATCTCCAGCCAATGGCGCTGCTCGTCAGTAAACTTCTTCGCTTTCTCCTGCTGAGCCAGCCACGTATTGAAGTTCACATTCACCCGCTCAGGGAACGGCACCAGTTCATTGTCCTGGTGGATGGCGAAGC